>Ga0209700_108922_pt1 | contig 12235 bp, 7 predicted proteins | sample SiratroredBW_FD_187528 | JGI IMG/M metagenome (GOLD analysis project Ga0209700, IMG submission 187528) | Root nodule microbial communities of legume samples collected from California, USA - Siratro red BW (SPAdes) (version 2) | ecosystem: Host-associated > Plants > Roots > Nodule | place: USA... | reverse complement strand
ATTTCATCAAATAACAACCAAAATGTTCTCACATATTTCTTTCTAACATCATTACTTAAAACAGTTCAATTAATTATACCAAATCACAATAAATAACCAAATTCAATCAGTGCTCAAGGACCAGTCAGACCTGCAAGAAAGACTTGAGCACTGATAATCATATATCTGAGTCTTTTATTCTAGGGTTCTATTTGAAAGTAAATAACTAAAATAAGTTACTAGCTTCCCTTACCCGATAAAGATGTTAATCTCAAAATCTAAGGATCTAGAAAAAGTTATCAGAACAAAACCAAATTTTAGTATAATCTTAATTAAGTTGAGAGAAATACGTTTCTCAACTGTCCCTACTAAGATTGATGACAAAAACCTAAGGAAAAACGGAGATTAAGGGATCTTCAGAGCAAATACGAACTTACTCTGTTTGAGATTCTGATCGGTTAGAAATGATTCTTAACTCCTTAGCTACTGCAGGGTATATTTAGATTTTAAAACAGATGATGTATGGATAGAGAAAAACTAGAGAGAAGGAAAAAAAAATTTTGAGAAAGCGAGAGAGACACATATAAAGAGTCTGGAGGTGCAGGGCGTCACAAAAATCATGTTTGATAACTATCGTGTTTATCACGACTTAAAAAACATTATACTTACCAAGCACAGTTTCACTATATAAAAGAAAATAGTATGTTGTGTTCTAAAAGATAAAAGAGTTAAAATCGTACTAAAAAATCGAAATTTGTGCTTGTAAAGTAGATCTTGCTCGAGACAAAAAAAAAAAATAAAAACACTAGTCATCCAATCTAATAATTTTTTAAAATTTGCTAATATGATAATCTTTCAGAAAAATTACATCAAAATGCAAAATTTTCCTAGATAAACACTTTTAACCTTTTGTTCTATTGGTCCTTTTTCTTAAGACATCAGTTAATTTTCGTTGCCGATATATTCATTTTGGAGATTTCCAATATCACAAGATGACACTTTTGGCCATTTGCTTAATGTTATTATTACAAATGTAACACTTTAAAAATTTTATTTTATAGCATTTCTTATTTAATTTTAATAATTTCATTCAATTTTAGTAAAAATATTTATTTATTTATTTTTACTTATGAATCGTTTTGTAATATGAAATCATATTTTCTATGTCTATAATATTTTTTACTAAAGTTAAATAAAAAATAATATAAAATTCTTGGTTGTTAGAACACAATTAAATACTTTGTTTCATCTTACCACTATTTAAAAGTTTTTTTTCTACTGTATAGATTACAATTTTCTTTTGCTTATAATTGTTTATTTTTGACTATGTTCCCTAGAAAACTTTCTAGTCATTTAAATCACAAAAGAAAGAAACAATAAAATAATACGGAACAAGGACGCTGGTGAAAACTTTTCGGTCAAACAGACCACAACTTTGATTGAGAATGATCAAAATTTTTACAAACCTTTTTTCAAAATAGCAAAGTTTTATTTTTCTTTGTCCAAATAATATACTGAACCAAATAATTATCATAATTATTCAAACAGGACAGATTACTATAAGAGTTAAAAATTTGATTTCCAGATTCCGAATTTTGAATGTGATTTAATATATTTTCTTAAAAAACCCAGTTCAGAAAATTTCATTCTCGGATAACCGAATTCTGACCAGAATTTTATCTTTTGTTTTATTTAAAAATGAGTGAAAAAAATTATAATTTGGAATTGTAAAAAGTAATTATTTTACAAAAGTTGGTTTGAAAAATATTTTTAAAAAATATTTATTTAGAAAAATAATTATAAAATATAATAATTTAGAAAAATAATTATTTGAAGAAATAATTATTTAAAAAATATATTTTAAGCAATAATTATTTAGAAAAATTTATAAATAAGAAAAATTGTGTGTTGGTAATCCAATAATTTTATATTGTTTAGGAGTAGAGGTTAAAGATAATTTAAATACACTTTCCTCCATTAATCCTGTTATGTACCTTTTAAGAATAGAACCGTGATGGAGTTCCAATTTCAAAACAAACAATGCCTTAGATATGATGACGCTAGTGATATTATTTTAATCGACTTCAGGTCGAAATATTTGTGTACTACCCAATACTGAAATATAATAAGATAATATTATCCGATCAAAAAGATATAGTACTAAATAAATATTATTCGCTTGAAAAGATAAGGGTATAATAAGTTAAAGATCCAAAATAACTTGGATGGGATATAAAACTGATTTTGTTACAAGCTGAACAGGTAATAACTTGGAATTGGTAACCTAAACTCAAAAGCATATGAATACAACATTATTCTTGAGGGAGTACTCACTTAGTCTCATCTCTATAAATATTCATCCAATACTTCTCTAAGTTCTTACTAACTTGAGTATTGGAAAATTCTTTTCCAAGTAGATTTTTACTCAGTATTTCATCATCAAAGCTCAGCAACCATTGTCAAAGAGGATTTAACTCAGTCTTGGAAAATTTTTTCCAAGTAGATTTTCACTAAGTATTTCATCATCAAAGCTCAACAACCATTGTCAAAGAGGATTTAACTCAGTCAAAGCTCATTTCACGCAAAGTCATATTCTTAAATAGAAAGAGTTATGTCATGACTATAACTTATAGCTTTTAGTCTAGTGATAAACTCTCAATCCAACAATTTATATCAAAATCAAAGACACAAGTTCGACTCCTAGCGAGACAATTGTTTAGGTAAAGAATGTTGTAGGATGCATAATTATCTTGTGACGTATGCCATGTAGGCTGAGTCACAATTGAAGATTTTAATTCCTAGTGAAACAATTGTTAAGAGGGATATTGTTACAAGTGATACCGTTAAAATGTTAAAATAAAGGGGCTGAGTTCAAGAAAGGGGTGGTGAATTGAATTATCATTGATTTTGCAAAAGTTTAGAATGAAACTTTATTAGTTCAAGTAATTTTAGGATTCAATTACTTTGAAAAAATCTTTCAAAACCAAGAACTGACAAGAATAAATTTGATTCACTAAAACAACAATAAAAAGAGATTAAAAAAAACTACTCAATAAATTTATCCTTATTTACCCTTTCTCAGAACTGCACTCAGTGTCCTAGCTACACTATGATAATATTATTACAAACACACATCCTATACAAACAATAGAAGAAACTATATTTATATATTTTTATTTAAATCTATGAAATTGGAATTATTTTTAATTATTTTTTCAAAACTTATACCTTACGGTGCAATTTATTTAAATTTTGTTGCTTAGAGATGCTAAATTTATTTGTACTTTAAAATAATTTTTTATCTAAATTTATATCTTAAATAATTGTTTTTAAATAATCTTATTTAAAATTTAAAAAATAAGTGGAGATATTTTTTAATGAATAGCCAATAGTGGAACCGATAAGAATACAAATTCTTTTAAAGGAGACCACCACAAATATATAACCATAGCCTATCCAGTTTTAAAAGTAATCTTAATATATAAAATGCAAAAAAAAAAAAAAAAAAAAAAAAAAAAAAAAAAAAAAAAAAAAAAAAATCAGAGAAGAATACAAGGCCACAATTGGGTTTTCATTTGCCTTACTTGGGAAGGGAACATAGTTTAGTAATGAACAAGATGGATAAATATGCCACTATGGTGCCGCATTCTTTTTCAGTTCCAGACAGCAGTGCAGAAAACCTAAACTAATTATCATAATAAATTAATTCTTAGGACCTGACACAACGACAATATCATAATGATGTTCTTAAAAAATTAGTCCAAATCTAAGCCTCAGAATCCACACTATAACTTTTAACCAGTAAGGATTAATAATGTATTATTTAGAATTATTGTAACACTTAAAGATATCACATTATTTAAGAGTTGAAAATAATTTATAGTATTATGTTTAATTTCTTAACGCGTTTTTGAAAAAAAATAGTTATAAAGAAATCATTATATTCTAAAATTTATAATACTTATTAACTCCAATGATATTATATTAAAGTTTTAAGATGGAAATATTGATCTCACATTTAGAAAAAGGTGAGCTTAGTTAGACAATTTTAATTCATGTAATCGACTAGGCTATCTAACAGAATCTATTATATTACATGAAATCGTACTTTTGTTTTTTGTAAAATCAGCTGCACAGTTCATTATGGCGGTTTCCAATTTTCCGTTTCTTTACATACTTATATATAATATAAATAAAATATTATAATAAAGATAAATGAAAAAATATCAATAACAAAATAAATGTATAATATTAATAATAAAGATAAGTAATAAAAAATGTATTATTAGAAACAAATAATAATATAAATAATAAAATGTCTATTTTTTGTTTTTTAAACCTTATAATCTTTAAAAAATTACTGCATTCTATTTCAAGGAAATAACTTTTATTTCTATTTTATTTTTCAAATCTTTTTTCTTTTCCACTTATTATCTCATGCGTTCCAATAGTTTAACTATTACAGTTTAAATTATTTAATGAATAGAATTTATTACATTTAGTGTTATATATATTACACACTTTCTATCTTTTCAATATAAAACAATTATTGTTTTTTCAAGGTGAGATGATCTTATAAGACTATATTTTTATCTTTTTTTAATCTATTTATCCGATTGGGATTTTTTTTTATACGGGATGGTATGCTTCCAAAACACTCTCGCACTTAGAGAGAAAGATACCTTTGAGACTTTAGTCGGAACTTTAAAATAGGAAATTGAATGGGTAATTAATAAACATTACCTACATTGAACTTAATCTAAATGTAGCCTCTTAATATATCTTAATATACCTCGATTAGGTGTTATAATTGAGTTATCATGTTATTAGTAGTATGATATTATAGACAAAATATAATTATGTAAGTAAGTTTTTGAACTCCTATCTTAATATTTTGTTTGGAAAATCTCACTCACTACACAAGTTCAACGCAGTCCAGGAGGAAGGAGTTCATGTGTAATTCCTGTAATTTCATAGGCAAGAAGCGCATCAATGAGTTTTCGTATCTCGACAGTAGGGACCGAACTTCAAGCAATAGGGATCACCACTAAAGCAACTAAATGTGAATGCAAGGAAAAAAAAATGCAAAAGAGAAGATGAATGACAAAAGTAATGAAAATACTAGGTTAATAAGTTGCCCGCATGCTCTATTTTTTTCAATTTTGTTTTGAAATCATAGCAATCTACATCAATTGCTTTTGACAACTAATGTAATATCACTTTCTAAATCGATTATTTGTGCCGATGTAAAAGGTGGATTATTCCATCAGTTAAAATACAACTGATGTAATATTTCATCTTTTATTTATAAAACTGCCACCGCATTTTTGTTTACAACAGTTTGCTTCTAATTCACGTTGTATCCTATTGGTGTATCATCTTTTTTCTACTAGTGCTCTTATGCGTTACTAAGGTGTCTAATTACAACTATCCACTACATATCACCCTCATATAGATTATCAATCTGAGGTGGCAAATAAATACTTAGAAACATACGGATGGTAAATATATGTTTAGAAACATACTTGAGATCTATGTGTTCTGACACCCAACTACAACGTTCTAAGTGGTTGCTACTAGCTTAATAGTAGTACAATACAACCTTTCACACTTCCATTCAGGCTACTATGATACATATGAGGATGGGGATGTTGTCGAGGAAGAAAGAGGGGAAGAGCATCAAGGAGTTAAAACAAGGAGCATGATTAAAAGAGGAAAAGAAGAACAAGTAAAGAAGATTTTTGATGAAAGATTAACGAGAGGAAGACTTAAAGCTTTGGAAGAAGAAATTATAAGAATAAATTGTAGAAAATAAAAGAACTTGAGAGAAGTGCAAATTGGAGAGTAAGAACTTGAGAGAGTTTTTGAAGGTTTAAGTTGGCACTTACTTAAGTCATTTTTTACTCTTTAAGTTTCAAACTCATTCATTGAATTTAGTTCATTAGTGTGTCGCCCATGTAATAATTGCATTCATGTCTTTTAATAGCTGCCTATTGCATTCTTTAATGTACATGCATCCTTGTCATCCTAGAGTAATCATTACATTCATATACCCTAAAAACTACCAGTATATCTCCCTGATTTCAAGTGATTAGTTTATCTTAAACATAATTAAGTAGAATTAACTTTGATTAGCATTTTTTTTGTCTTTTGGAGCCCCTCCTAGACCACACCCTCATGCTATAAATAGATGTGCTCTTCTTTATAAATTCACAAGTTGAATGAAATAGAAACTCATTTGTGAGATTTGTGAGAGCTTGAGTTGTATCTCCACTTTTCTTTTATTCTTATCTTGAGAAGTTTTCTCAAGTGGCATATCCTCCTTCATTCATCCTTGAAGGTGGAGTGTTCATCTCATCTTCTACCTTAATTCATTTTATGTTTTCTTTTCTTATTGTTTCTTGTTTTTTATACTTGTTTCTTCTATTGTTTTATAATTTTCGAATGGTTTCTCATCAATGGCTTTTTGTGCTGCACCTACTCTTGTCTTTCATGGAGAATGCAAAAAACAACTCCTCTTAGGTCAAAGATTCAATCATAATGCCTAGCCACCTTTTACGTACCTTCCCTATTTAGGTGGTCAATCTAAAGTTTACAAGATGGATATGATCTTAGGTAAAAGGAAACGAATGGAGAATGTGCTAAAATTTCACTTGAGAATAGAACATGATAGGACAAAACAGATGGGTAACAAGCATATGATGAGTGATAGATAATTGATGGAAGGAGAATTGGTTTATTTAAAGTTAGAATCATATAGACTAACTTTAGTACCAAACAAGAGCAATCAGAAATTGAGTATATTTTGGGCCTTTCCAATTGTCAACAAAGTGGGAACATAAGCTTGCAAACTACTTATCCCAAGAAATTTTAAACCACATAATGTGTTTATGTGTCTCAATTAAAAAAAAAATAATATATATATATATATATATATATATATATAAGGGCTACTCATGTGCCTAGCAAAATTACAAAGGTTACTCCAACAACACAACTACAGACTATCTTAGGTTTTAGTTTAAATATGTAGACCTAGAATTTTTTCAACAACATTTTTTGACATAATAAAAATAAGATATATATAACTTATAAGTCCCCGTAAATATTATATTTAAAGATACATTTACAACTAATTTTTTTTTACCAACTTATAAGTATTTGGCGACCTGAAAACCTACCAATGAATAATTAAATCATTCACTTATGTTTATCTTTGAAATCTTAATGTTTGACAAAATTTGTTTGCATGACTTAAGTAAGTCAAATTTACTTAAATTTAGAAGAAAAGAAAACTTTAAATAAAAGCTAAAAATACAAGAAGATAACAAAGTTGCATTCTCTAAAAGTCATAGGTGCGGATATTTTCACTAAAAAAGACAAGTATAGAGCACAAATGGAAACACACATAGAAGAAGGAACCTAAATTTCTAACCGCCACTCCATTCTTCACCTTAAGTTTCTAACTATGCATATTAACCATGCTTGTGTCATGCTTACCATTTAAAATTGTATTTATAGGTTATGGATATCACAGGAGGAATAATGTGAATCACAACAAGACTTTCACTAAGTCATAACAAGAACATATTATCATAAAACGTTACTCATTTAGTCATTTAAGAACATGACTTTATCGTGACTTTTATTGACCCTACATCAATATTAAGCTTCCAAACCAAAGACTAAAAATTACCCACAATGCAATTAAGTTTATGAACTTTGCTTTTTGACAACCAATAATCTTAACCTAAATCAAACACATTATAAAGTCACCAACAATGGACAAACTTAACCTAAACCCTAAACCTAAACCACGTAACAATTCCAAAAACAAACACTTCAAAATCAACAATGCGCTACACTTTTAGAATACTACTACACTAGTGTCGTTCTCATTAATGTTAATCTATTACTCCCAATATCATTGGCTAAACTCACTCTATTTTTATTAAAAAATTATTTCTTAATATCAAGTTCAGTCGATACACACATTTCTTAAATTTAATTTATATTTATTTACTTTTAAATTGACTAAATGGACAATAAAATATTATTATTTAAACATCAAAATTTATTAAAGTCTATTTTAAAATCACTTATACAAATTCTAATTATTTATACTTACTTTTTATTTTATCTTAAAGCATGATTGGTCATGGTTAAAGTTAGTTTAATCGACATAAATTTTAAAAATTTAAAATTTAATTATAATAACTGTAATATAATTTTATAGTATTGATTTAATTAACTCTAAAAATATCTATTTATACTGTACTTTGCAGCTTATTCCTAACATTCTTATAGCGTAATTATACTTATGCTTTGATTTAGTAGAAAGAGATAGATGTTTTCATTTACTAGAAAGATTTAGTAGAAAAAGATAGGTGCTTTCATTTAGTAGGAAAATAGGTACCATAAAATTGAGTTAATAAGGGAGAAATAAGTGAAATGAATTAAATTACAGATATTTAGTTGAAAATAAATAAAATAAATGAATAAAAATAGATAAAAATAATACAATGACATTTTAAATTTTATTTCTTCTTCTTCTTCTCTCACCAAATATACTTCTATCCTCCTACTTCCTTTTCCTCCTCGAAATCAAATGAAACTTAAATCAAATTCAGTATGTATTTTTAAACAAATTTTGGAACATTAAAATAAAGAATTATTTCTCACGAGGTTTGCGGCAGAAATGTCATTAAACAACTATATTATATAAATATGGTGTTTGCTCAAATGTTATGATTGTTTTTTTAGAAAAGAGATTAAAAAAATAATGAAAAGAATAATTTGAAGATTACAAGTTTTGTTTAGTTTTAAAGAGAAAAATGAAGAAAATAAAAATATAATAAAATTAAAAAGTTAGTATGAAATAAAATTGAGAGTTTAACTGTTTGATAAATAAGAAATATAGATAAATCATCTTCAAAATGATTGATTTAATAAGAAATAGGAAAAGTATATATAAAAGTAAAAAACATAAATAAGAAATTATAAATAATATAAGCTAGTTACGCACCAGTGTCTTAATTTTTCCTCTTCTTTGTCCCTAAACATATTTCCTCCACTCAAACAAGTCATAGGTTTTTTTCAAAAGTTTAAATGTTTTCAAAAGAAAAAATAAAGTGGAAGTGCAATATAGTAATTTTCAATATAGGAGTCAGGAAGATTCCTTGGTCAAAACCATAAGAAATATTATTGCTTAAAGACTAGTGAGATGTAACCTGAGTAGCCGTGCAAAGCAAGTATTATTATATGCCATTATACCCCAATACATACACTAGGGTACAATGGAAGTAATTAATTAAGAAAAAAGTAGTATAATAAAAAAAAAAATAGAGTGCGTGAGATTAAGGTAACACGTTTGCACGTGTCATGTCAGTGAGTCGGTGCATTGTTTCTCATTAAAAAAACACCTATGCTTCACAGAATTGCAGGACTCTTAAGTATCCCCACCTGCAACACTCACCCATTATCTCACTCGCACACTATCTACATCCAAATTTATGGCATGGTATTTCTTTTTTAATATTTATGAATTTGAATATGTTTCAGCCAGTTTTTGTATAAATATTTTAAAAGTTTGATATTTTTTATTATTATGATACTTTAATTTATTCTATTATCATGAACATTTTCTAATTTAATTTATATTTTTGAAAAATAAGTGAATATAACCTTTTCATTAAATTAATAATAATAAGCAATAACAAGATATATTACAAGAATAATAAATATCATTAATTAAAGTTAATTTATTGACTAAATGAACACATGACACAATCAACAAATTGCATGTGTGGAACCTACCAATTCGCCAATTATTATGAGTTGGGCGCTTTAATTAACTATTCAGCCATAAATGCTTAGCGAAAATTTTCATATACAGTGGATAATCAAATTTCAATTGAAATGAAATTTTTGATAAATCAATGTAATTAGGAGAATTGATGGAAGGAGATAAATTCAAATCCTGGATTATATTAACTTGTAATATACTACTGTAGTTCGTGTTTTATATTTGACAGAAAAATTATATTGATTTGTTTTAATTAAGAATATTCAAAATAATTATACGAAGTTAAAAAAAAATTATCAAAGAAGAAAAATTATAAAATCTATCATAAAAGATAAAAGTAATAAAAAATTATTTTCTTCAAAAATTAATGTATAATTAATAAAAAAATTCAATTTAACACGCAATTAATTACGTATTTCAATTTTACTTCAAAATCAAAATTTTAAAAGTAACTATTTTAAATTTATCATTAAAAGATATTTAAGAATAAGGTTTTTTATGTGAATTTCCTTGTTCTAAAGTAATTTTTATTTTATGTTATAGAATATAAAATTTATAGATAAGAAGTAAAGTATTTAAATAATAAATAAAAATTTAAGATAAGTTTAATTAAGTTGAAATGATTATTTTTCTTATTAATCGTATCAAATTTGATGACAAATTCAAAAAGAAATAAATAAAAAAATTATGAAACCAAACAAGCACTTTGATTGAGAAAAATAATTAATTGAAAATGATCTTTAATTTTCCAAATAGTGTATGTTGTAATCGAATTTTAAAATAAATAAGATTTGCAGGACTGGAAGTAGAGAGATGGTAGAGATATAAGAGAAAACTCTTTTATACGAAGGAGAGAGATATGAAAAATGAAGGTGGTTTTATAATTTTTATTTTACAAATATATCGGTTTTATTTTTAGTCCATAATTATATTTTTTGAAAAGTATAATAATTAAAAATTACATTTCATATAGAATACTGTGCAATTGCTTCATGCACCCCTCAATTTAAATTTGCACATCAAAATGACTATTTTACATTTCTTTAAAGTAACTTCTGGATTATTCTTTTTGTGAAAGTTTCCAAAACACATTGTCTGGAATTCATGAAATAAATTGTGGAATAAATTTTTCAAAAAAAAAAAAAAGATTTTCAGAACAAAATTTCCATAATTTTATGAAACAAATGAAATACATTTTAGAATAAGCTTTTTAAAAAAAAATTCTAAAATAAATTTTCTGGAACATATATAATACCTTCTAAAATATAATTTTAGAATGAATTTTCCAAAATAAGCTTTCTGAAATACATGAAAAATGTTTAAAAAAAAACTTTCTAGAACTATATATTTTTTTGTCCTCTTCTTATAACTGCAGTGTGAGCTACTATGATAGCAGTAGCAGTAGAATGGTGGTAGCAACGGTGGTAGGATGCATAGAGAAAGAAGCGAAAAAAAAAATCTAATCAGTTCATCTAATTATGGTAGTGCATGGTTAACAATGGGGTGCAAAAAAGTAATTGCAACTACAATAATATAAAACCCACTTTGATTAAAAAAACAATAGAAGTTTCATATAACAATGGCATGAAACCAATTTACTAAATTATAAATAAAAATAAAAAATAAAATAAAATAATTAATGAAAATAATCATATTTGCTCAATTCTAAAATAAAAAATAATTAATACAAACATTAAATAAAATCTAAACTGAAAGAGTAAAAAAAAAGTATAATTCTCATGTGCCCTTTTAAAAAATTTACAAAGTCAACAAATTACAAATCACTATGGATATAACTTTTCAGGTACTTCTTGTGAGTATAATTTATAGTTAATAATATAAAAAAATAATATATTAAATTATGAATAAATAATATATGCAATAGTATAAAATATTGGTACTCTTAATTTAATATTAAAGTTATATATATATATATATATATATATATATATATATATATATATATATATATATATATATTGAGTTACCATAACTAATGTTTTATTTAGATATTAGTGCACTTATTTTTATTTGAGTTATATTATTTAATAATGAGTAACGTAAAACAATAACTCATTTTTTAATATCTAAATATTTTTTAGGAAAATTTTTATGCATATTTTGTGTTAATAGATTAATATTAGATATTTTTCATATGCTAAATTAATAATTGGAAAAATAATTTAAGAAAATTGAAAAAAAAGGAAAATCAATGAAACTAATAGGAGCTAGAAAAGCCAATTAAAATTTAATATTCTCCTAACAAGTGAAGTTTAAGCTTTTTTAATTAAGTTGATTGAATAAACAACAATTAAGTTTGAGCTATATACATTTTAGAAGTCAAATCCAAATTTTAAAAACAATTTTTTTTTTTTGAATTGGTTTATATTCTTGATAATATATATATATATATATATATATATATATATATATATAATATTTTTTATGTAT
>Ga0209700_108921_pt1 | contig 12236 bp, 4 predicted proteins | sample SiratroredBW_FD_187528 | JGI IMG/M metagenome (GOLD analysis project Ga0209700, IMG submission 187528) | Root nodule microbial communities of legume samples collected from California, USA - Siratro red BW (SPAdes) (version 2) | ecosystem: Host-associated > Plants > Roots > Nodule | place: USA... | reverse complement strand
GAAATTGATGTGTTATGTGTGATGACTGAGTTATAGACTTGTATGTAATCATTTTGGTTGAAATGAAACCAGTGTACTGAAGATTGAAAGGAAATCAAGGTACCATGATTACACATGCACCTATAATCTTCAGAATGGTTGAATATGATTGTTGTTATGACTGAATGATGAATGCATTTGCAATCATTTTGATTGAAATGAAATGAGAGTACTGAGGATTGAAAGGAAATCAGGGTACGGTGATTGCAGATGGATCATTATGAGGTTAATGAATTTGGAATAAAGTATGAAAGGTTGTGATTGAATGTTAAACTTAGTTTTATTCGACTTAAGAATTCATATTTGCATTTGTAAATCTAATCACTTCAATTTTTTTCACTCTTATAAGCTAAAAACATTATTTCGTTAGCTTACCCTTGCTTTTCTTGTTGTTTTGTGAACTGCGATGATTGTACTATGTACATGAGCAGGTGCAGATGCAGGCTTAGGAGCACTTTAAAAATGATATACTCTTAAATCGATCTCCTTTTTCTTGTATATATGTTTTTGTTGTAGTTAAAGACTCTATGACCTTGAGATGGTTTTCCTTTTGTCATGAGAATAGTTATACATAACTCTGATGTATCTGAACACTTTTTGTAGTACCTTGAACCTTAAATGAATGTTAATACTTGGTAACAGACAAAAGTTATAGAATTTTTGGGCTGTTACATGACTCAATTTGTATATTGGATTATAGAAATGACAACCTATACGATTAATTATTTTTTAGCTTTTACATAGAAGGAACATAATTGTGGCGCATAGATCTTGTAGCAATGTTCATTATCATCTCTAGAATGAGTTTTTCGTTGTATTCATAAAATTGGTCATGGTTTTTGTAATTTGTGGTATGACTATTCCATCGTTATTAGAAACAAAAGAGAGTTGTTATATTTATAATCGTGTCAATTATTTATTTTGTTCGAGGGCAAAGAAAACAAGAATTGATTGACGGTGTACAAAATGTTTATACATTGCAGAAGTTAAGAAAGTGTGAATTGTTCCCTTTTTATTCATTTAATTTCTATCTTTATCTAATTCTATGTCAGTTGTAAGGAACTCGTGATCTAATTATCGATGTCTACAATAATTTTCACTGTTTCATTAGACTTTTTTATGGATTGTGGACCACCCTTGCACCTTGCTTTGCCTATATTCAATTACATAAATAAGCAAAACACAAACATAAAAGAAATCAAATAAAATTATTCTTGCTTCACTGTGAATCCTCTTCAAATGATTCTTGCCATAGCAAATGCTGATCGAACTGAAGTAGAAAACAGATAATTTATATTTATTACTTGCTCTTGTTCAACATTGCATGCTTTGTAGTTGTTCATTTTGATATCCATTCCTTTGATAAAAGTTATGACAAACTCACACCAAAATATTCACCCCATGTTATAGTAACCTCTAGAAATTATAAGATCATTTGGGTTAGAACAATAAGACATCTAGAACTAGAGTAATGTTAAAGGATAAGGTCTAATTCATCATGGATTGTTTCAAAGAACTTAACAAAAACAAGACAAAACCTAGTCTAAGAGTGTGCCACAGATAATAGGAAAATTTATAAATATTCATGGCTTCATCTACCTTGCCAGAATCAGAAAAGGCAAGGTTCAACCTTTTCATAACTCCATTTGATATTAGCATTAGACTTCCATAGTTATCTTAAAAGAACTATCAAAGGGATGAAAAAGCTTCTATAACTAGCATAATAGAATTGACCATATCTGTCAAATTCTATTCGAGTCATTGCATTTGGGTGACAACAATAGAAAAATTACGAATGAATGTTATCAACAAGTCTTTTATCAAAGGAATGGATATCAAAATGAACAACTAGAAAGAGTGTAATGTTGAACAAGACCAAGTAATAAATTGTCTATTTTCTACTTCAGTTCAATCAACATTACCCTTTACCCAAATAAACTTGATATGGCTCTTAATACTGTTGTTTCTCCTTCCCTAGTGACCTTAGTTGCCCCTAATGACCTTAGTTGCAGTGAAAAAGCATTTTAGATAATCAATCCTATCAAATTGCAACTTTCAAAGCCATGTGAACAACTCTTAGATTCTCTCAGCTTTGATAGTTGCACATGCCCCACCGAGGGAGTATTGACTAATATTTTTAAATGAGAGCATTGTTTAATTCATTGCTCATTAGTACCTTTTTAAACTTTTTTAAAGAATGATGACTTAATAAATCCAATAACTACTACATTAAAAATTAACATAACAATCATTAAAGATTCATTAACTAAAGATGAAAAATGACTCGTTAATTAACATGTATGCATCAATATTGGAGTTGGTGTTAACTATACTCTCTCTTTCAACACCAGCTTCCACTTTATTGAATACATTAAGTTGACGATGGAAACTTTCCAACTTGTTGCCTTCAAGCTTTTTGTAAACAAATATGTAATTTAATTTTCTATTCTGATATGCTTCAAGTCAATTTCTTCTTGTAGACTTCTATTGGATAAAGGGGTAATGCACCTCGACATGCTTAGTTCTTGCATGGAAAATTGAATTCTTTGCTAGACATATTGTTGAGAAATTATCGCATTACAAAGGAATTAGAGACTTTACTGGTTGATGCAAGTTTTCTAACGGTTGCATAAGCTAAGTGCTCTATTGAGTTGTCATTGCTGCTTGATACTCTGCTTCGATGGTTGACAAAGACATTGTTGGTTGTCTTTTGCTACACCTAGAAATTGCTCTTAACCTCAACATGAAAACATAACCGATAGTTGAATGCCGAGTGTGGCAATCGGGATCATGATGGGAACGATAATTCGAAGATAAAATAAATAATAATTTGAAAAATAGAGAAAAGGAGTTGTCACCATAGTTTATATGAAAAACTATGAAAAAACCAAAAAAAGATAAGGCAAGTCTGTGAAAATTGAAGTTCGGGTCTAAGAGTCGATTATGTGTGGGGAAGGTATTAGCACCCCCACAACACCCGTCCTAAGACGGTACCTTTAATTAAATAAGTAAACTAAGTGTGGTTTTGAAAATGTTTGTTTTTCCAAAAGAGAAATAAAAATGCAAATAAAACTAAAGAAAAACATTTTTGTATTTTTAGGCCCGATAAGGGTTTGATCTTGCTCCTACGTATTTCTTTCAGGGATGAAAAATTAGAATTACGTAGTTCTTTATGAAAATAATTGTTGGCATTTTGATATTTTTTAATTTTTGAAAATTTTATATTTTTTAATTTTAAAATTTTGGTATTTTTTTGTTTTTTAGAAATTGGATATTTTGAAAATTCTTTTCGAATCTATTTTTTCATGTACCCTTTTTTAGAAAGAAAATTCGTATAAGATATTGTTTGACGTGTGTGGCCACTTAAATATCTAAACGATATAGTGAAACTTTTTCGAATTAAATTCCACGTAACGCGTGCAGTCAATTGATATTTATTCGAATTATTTTTTAATTAAATTTTACACAAGAAAACAATATTTGTATTCAATTATTTCTAAATCTTAATATAAGTTTTTCTTGGAAAATTAAAATTTTTAAAGATTAAAAAAGTGAGATGAAACAATAAAGCTAGCAAAATGGGTTCAAAAGTGCATGGGTAAAAATAATGTTACAAATAGCAATAGCTACATAACCAAAAAAACGGAACCAGAGATTTAATATGGGAGGTGCAAGATAAGAATTCTATTTGGTCGAGGCCCAACGTTCAAACCTCTTTTTTCATAGCCCACTTCCACACTTAGGGTTATAGGCAACGTGAGGAGACTTGAGTGGTTGTACAACAACGACTATATGGTGCGTGGTGAGGTGCTTGTGATGTCAGCAGTGGTTGTTTTGGGACTATTTTCGAATGTTCTTTTAGGGTTGTTTTGGAGTGAACGGAATGACTATGGAGGTGCGGCGGAGGTGTAGTTTTAGTGGCTGTGTTTGGGGGCATTTTGGAGTCATTTTGGAGGTGATCGGAGTGGTTATGGAGGTGCGGCGGAGGTGCAATCTTGGTGGCTATTTTGAAAGTGAGCACAGTGGTTATGGAGGTGCGGCAGAGGTGTAATTTTGGTGGCTGTTTTGGGAGCTATTTTGGTGGTGTTTTGTAGAGGTAAATACACTACAAGAAAAAAGTTATTTAGAGACCAATTTTTAGCTATCAAATGAAATGATTACTAATTGTGACCACAATAGTCTTTAAATTAGATTTTGGTTGCTAAATAACTACAAAATAAAAGTAATGGTTGAATTTAGTAACGAATTAAGTCAAGATAATTGACATCTAGCATTTGCTACCAAGGTTTTAGTGACTTATACCATTAGATTCTAAATTAGTCTCTAACTTAATTTATATTGCATTTATAAATTAGAATATAAAAATTGTGTTTTATTTTATTATGAAAATTTAATTTAATGACTAAAACTTATGTTTCAAGATAATATTTTTAAAACTTAAAATTCAATTTAATTTTTTTTGTTATAAAAAAATAATATATATATATATATATATATATATATATATATATATATATATATATATATATATATATATTTCCTTTTTATTATATTTCAAATTCAAGTAAATAAAAGATTAAAAAAATACAAAATTAGTACAATGAATAAATATGAATGTAAAAAATTAAATTACGTTTTAAAAGATTAAATATAAATATAATATAATTATCTTTAAATGTTATAGTTAAATATTGTTACGATTCATATCATAGTTAAAAATAAAAGAAACTTGTTGATGTACAACGATATTCAATTATAATATGATAATTTAATAAATTGATAAAATATTTTTGAGATATGGATAAGTTGGTAAAATATTTTAGAGATATTATATGTGACTCCGTAAAAATTTATTATAAAAATATTAGATTTTCTAATTCATCTGTATTTGAAGTATTATCCGCTTTGGAGCTCGGTTGTCCTATCATTGTTTTGTTTTTAAAAGGTGTCTCGGAAGGTTAGGTTAGGAAAGAAAAGCGTATTTAGACTGATCTTAGCCTCGACTCGTAATGATACGAAGCTATTGGATATACCGGAACAAGCCTCATGAATCAAGGGTTAAAAGAATCATTTCCCACACACGGTGCCAATGTTCCGACACACTAGTTCGAGGACTATATAATTTATAATAGAGGTTAGGATTTTTTTCACATTATATATCAATTTTTTTTAATGAAATTTCAATTTTTACTTTTTTTCATTAAATTTTATATTAAATACTATACATCTTCATGAATCACTGTGAACAAAACTAAGATTTAGACTTTCATGTGCTCCTTGAAAAAAAGTAAAGAAATAAAATTAATTGGAACACTACCTATTTCATGAACAAAATAAAACTTCCCATGCATAATTCAATGCAAAACATCACAATAAATAGAGTTGTTAAGCTTTTATTTCTTCAACATATGTTTCACTAACAAGTGACACATTACATATTATAACTTGCCGCAATCAGTGGGCTTAAAGGACACAGTTTTCCCCAACAAATCATATCCAACTAAATAGTTCATCTGTGCTAAGTTACCGAAGATGGAACCAGATGCCTCTGGGGCAAAAGCAAAGCACAACATATCATCAGAGACACTAACAAAGGTGTTCAAAGAATTCAACACAACATCAGCACCACTAAAATGTGCTACAATAGGTGGAGCCTCAAATGCATTCAATCCACCAGAATTGTAACAAAGGCTTACAATTTGGTCTGTCGTATTAACGCGTTCTAGATTGATGTTAGCAGCCACTTCTGACACCAATTCAGCGTAAAATTTTTCTGGCAAAATGGTCAGAGTTGTTCCTGAGTCAATTATAATGTTACCCTCTTCACCATTTGAAGCTGAATCACCTACAAACTCAATCCTTTTGGACCCAACACTCATCCCCTCCAATTTAAGGTAATAGAATGTATCAACTTCACGACGTATAATTGGTGTAGAAACTGTTCCAGGGCCTTCCACCACAGCATTTTCTCCAAAATTTAATTTGCTTGTGCTTTCGGACTCAGACAATGGTACTAAACAATAGGAAAATTTGAAATCAATTTTAGGACCTATCTGGGAAACAAGTGAGACAGGACCACCTCCTAGCCCAACTATGCCAGACCCTTCAGAACCAAATGTACCAGCATTGTTCACACCACAGCCAATGGGAATATTGGGAAATGCAACCGAGGAATCTAATAAGAAATATCAGAAACAAATTAGCAACAAAACTTCAATACAATAATCAACAAATATAAGACATCGTACAAGACATCTCAATGTCAATCGTTCTAAACACCGATCATATTCGGATTGATATTTAGAACCATTGACATACATGAAAATATATATCCTAAGACGTGGAAATAGTTGATACTCATGAAAAAATATCTGTATAAAAATATATGTGGAAACAGAATTGCTTTGTTGTAGTTGAATATATGATTTGTTATATATGAATATATGATTTTATTGTTGTTGGTGTAATTGCAGGAGTCAAGAATGATAAAACCACAGAAGCAGTTATGATGTTTTTAAAGTAAAAATGTCAAACATTTTTACATAAAACCTGTAAATCATGACTTTTTATAATGTTACTGATTATTATGAAATTTAGGATTTAGAATTTAGACAATGTTTAAATATACTTTTTTTTAGAACAATGTGTTGCTTATATTTTAGGAAGACCAACACTGAATTTATGTGTTGATGTAATAGGTTGAAAAACTTTATTTCGTTATTTAATACTTAATTCTTTATTGCCCATTAAAAAAACCTTAGAAGACATTAAACAAAATAACCCTTAAAAACTTTAACATCTGAAAACATTAAAGTGTTTGTGTATTTTTATTTCAAAAAGCATTTCTCTTAGTTAATTAGACCCTTAAGAGCCTTGGAATAACACAACATGCAAATGACCTAAAAGGGTACGTTTCTGACCTGTAGTAGAACCTAAAGAGAGTGTATCAAAGGCAAGATTTCCTTGTGAATGAGAACCATCACCGTATGAGATGGTATAATGGCAATTGGGATCAGCATCAGAGGAGCAAACACTTTGACCTAGAGATTGACACACCCTGGAACAGCAAGAGACGGGTTTGTAAGTTTTGGATTTGGAAGGGTCAAACAAGGGACTGGTTTGTTCGTAACACTGTTCACAAGGCTTGCACTGTGACCAAATGAGGTCACTGCCAGTGTCAGCAATGCCCATCACTTCAAACGGTGGTGTTCCAATGGAGTACTTCACAAGGTACTCTCCTTTGCTGGGGATTATCACAGATTGTGGTGTGTTTTGGATAGCTTTTGGTTTTGGGTAGAAGTGCTTAACACGGTCCAAAGAACGGTGGAAAGAGTTGTTGAGTTTCTGAAAAAGGGTTTTGGTGGGGTTGTAGAATGGAGATTTTGGGGAGTCTCTGTGAATCAGTTCCACACTGAAACCTCCTTTGAGTGGCCCAGTGAGAGACCTAGCATAAAGGCAAGTGGTTGAGAATGTGAAGAAGAAGAAGAAAAAGAAAATGCATGAATGAGTGGCCATGTTGTGAGTTGATTGCAACTTAGATGGAAGGATTTACAAGACAACATGTATATATAGTGGTTATGGAGAATATTGATTATAGAAGGGTAATCCTCTTGAATTCCATTGAACTCTTATACTAATAAGAGACTAATTAAGTTTTCCAAGGTTAATGGTCTAAACAAAATATTAGTTAATTATAGACTGATTGTTCAATTTCTAATTGAGATATCAATAGAGATTAATTGTTATAAATATTTCTTTAATAATATCAATAGAATTAAAGTAGTATGTTTATATTTTATATAAATATATTTTTGAATTTAGTAAGATATTTTTTATTATAAATTAATAAATATTGAATAAAATTAATTTAAAAGTGATAATTATTGATTTTGTATTATATTACAACATTTAGAGCTCATCATCTTAAATAACAGTGTAAAAATATAAATTTAATATATTAATGATAATAATAGACACAAATCAAATGAAAAATTAAAATTGTTAGTAATTAATAGTAACAAACAGGATTAAATATATTTTTATTACTGATAATACTAGTAAATTTTGATTTAGTTCTTATATTTTTTTATTGCATTCGTAAAGTAGTTCAAAATTTATTTTTATTCCCTATCATAATGACATTAGCTAACAATTTATATTATGAACAAAAAACATCATCTGTATCTTAGAAACAGTCACTAAGTAATTACAATGTAAAAGATTTGATACTTTTAAAAAAAATTCTAGATCTCTAAAATAAATGTTGTTCTTTAGAAAAATAAATTATATATTTACCTTGAAATGAATTTGGAAACCAACCGTGATTTCAAATTTTGAAGAGATTAAAATCAAATAAAAATATTTTACTGGGACCAAAGCCACATTTTTCTCATTTATTAAAGACTAAAGTTATCAGTTTTAAATTTTTGAGAGAAAACAAATGCAAAGATAAAATTTGTAACCATCAAAATCAAAATATATTTATTTTTAAAGAATAAAAATATATTTAAGTATGACAAATATTACTATAAAATTAAAAAAACTATATTTATTTTATAGGAACTAAAAACATTTTAAACTCAATAAATATTACTATAAAAAGTCATAGTTATAACCAATCATTAATAAAATAAATCAAAATAAATTTTCACGTCATTATTTTTAAGATTAATTATAATTTTGGTTCGTATATTTTAACATAAAATCTACAGTTTCTGTCCTTAATTTTTTTTTTCTAATGATTTTAGCTCTTAATTTTTTAATTATTATAAATTTTTACTATTTTAGGCATGTCACGACGCCGAAGGAAAATACAAAATAAGGGTAACTTTTTGATATTATTGAAAACTATAACAACTATAGCGATTTGTTACTAAATGTGTTTTAATAGTTATTTAATATTATTTTAAAACTGAAAACTAAACAAACTTATAAATAAATAATTATCAAGAATTAAAATTGTATGAAAAATCTAAAATTAGAGATAATTGAAAATTAAAAGAATTAATGTCAAGAAATAAAAATTTAAACTTTAAATTTTCAAATTTTTTAAATTGTAGTTACCAAAAGTACAAATAAATTTTATTTTTAGTGAAAGGAGAGTCTAGAATCGAAAACAAGTAACACCATTGGTCTAGGTTAGAAAGAGAGCCTAATAGCATTATGTAAAAGGGGTATTTCTTCCTGCACCTTCATGGTTTCTTCTTGTATCGGCATACTTTTAAAAATATCAGAAATATCTTCTTAAATTTGTGATTATTTATATTTTAGATTATAATATTTAAAATATAAAATTATATTTTAAATTTTTTACTTTAGATTACGTAATTTAAAATACAAGAATTATATTTTAAATTTGTATTCCACTGTAATTTAAAATAACATTGAATAAAGACAAATGTAAGGGTTTATTTTTTCTATTAAGGATAAAACAATAATTTCTCTTTCTTTAAGGTTAGTTTGGTTTGCGATGAAAGCTACGTTTCCAAGGAATAAAAAACTAATAAAAATTGATTATTGATAAAAAGATTTGGACGGAAACTTTTTTCGCTATACATAAACGATTTGTGAAGAAAGTTGTTTTTCTATTATATTTTTATATAATTAATAATAATAATAATAATTAATATAATAAAATTATATAATAATAATAAAATACTAATAAAAATAAGAAATAATAAATTATGAAATATTAATAAAAATAACTAATTTAAAAAATATAATATCAATAATATTAATATTAAAAATTACAAATAATATTAAAATTATATATAATAATAAAAATAATAATAAAATTATAATTATAATAATAATAATAATTCAAATAAATTTATAAAATGATAATATTATTAACAATAATAACTTGATTTTTTATTTTAATTTTAATTTTAAAACAATTGACATCTTTTATAATTTCATCAATTAAAATAATTATTTATTAATCATAACTAATAAATTAATTATATTTAATTTTAATTATAATTTTATTTAATAAAAAATTATTTTATCAATTATATTTATTATATCACTCATATTTTTATAATTTTTTTATTATTTATTTTTTATTTAAATAATTAAATTTATTTTTTAAATCTTTTCAAATCCAGTTCTTCTACCAAACAAAACATAAGAAAATGGAGAAAGAAACCATAAAAGTACGCAGCAGTCCTGTAAAAGCGAAAAGAGTTAAAAGCATAATGACCAAACACCCTTTAATTTCTATGTGCTATTGTATTCTTCACCCTTCTATTTTTAAAACTGCACCACCTTTCAATATAAGAAATGTCCGAGTTGTCCTCATGTTTTCCTTTTTAATTTAACTCTAATATTTTTTTTAATATAACAAATCAAATATCATTATATATTAATATTATTTAGATGCATCTGATTGGGAAATTATTTCTGGATATAATCTTTATATAAAGGTTGGAATAAGTTTATTATCTTTGTTTATATTATTCTTTATGATTGATTAAAAAAAAATTCTCAAATATATATTTTATTTTAACTTGTATTTTTCATTTCCTTTAAAATATTACATTCATATTTAATCTGACTATATAGCCAAATAAAAAGTATTTCTAACCGCATTAAATCCAAATTTATTTCTTTTTCAAAATTTAGTAGTCATTTGATAAAATACCCCTAAAATTATACATTATATTTGATAAATGCAACATTATGGAGTTATTGTAAAAAAAATAATAGAAGTGTAAACTACATATTTTGTTACAGTTTTTTTAGAATGAAATTTCAATTTTTACTTTCTTCATTAAAATTTATATTAAAGACGATACAGCTTCATGAACCACTGTGAACAGAACTAAGATTTAGACTTTCAATGAGTCTGCAATATTTGAACTTCAAGAACCACATGGATTTAGACTTTCACTTATAATTATTTTTATCAGTAAAAAATTAATTGGAACACTAAATATTTCTGTTTCAAATCATCAACAAAATAAAACTTCCCATAGCACCAAATTAAAATAGTAAATTCATTGCAAAACATCACAATACTTAGAGTTGATTAAGCTTTTCAACATCATTGTTTCACTAAAGAAGTGACACCTTACACATTACAACTTGGTGCAATCAGTAGGCTTAAAGGACACAGTTTTCCTCAGCAAATCATATCCAACTAAATAATTCATCTGTGCCAAGTTACCAAAGATGGAACCAGTTGCCGCTGGGGCAAAAGCAAAGCACAATACATCATCAGAGACACTCACAAAGGTGTTCAAAGAATTCAAAACAACATCAGCACCACTAAAATGTGCAACAATAGATGGAGCCTCAACTGCATTGTGTCCCCCAGAATTGTAGCAAAGGCTTAGAATTTGGTCTGTGATATTAACACGTTCTAGATTGATGTTAGCAGCCACTTCTGACTCCAATTTGGAGTAAAATTTTTCTGGCAAAATGGTCAGAGTTGTTCCTGAGTCGATTATAATGTTACCCTCTTCATCATTTGAAGTTGAATCACCCACAAAATCAATCCTTTTGGACCCAACACTCATCCCCTCCAATTTAAGGTAATAGAAAGTATCAACTTCACCACGTATAATCGGTGTGGAAACTGTTCCAGGGCCATCCACCAAAGCATTTTCTCCAAAATTTAATTTACTTGTGCTTTTGGAATCAAACAAAGGTACCAAACAATAGGAGAATTTGAAATCAATTGAAGGACCTAACTGTGAAACAAGTGAGACAGGACCACCTCCTAGCCCAACTATGCTAGACCCTTTAGAGTCAAATGTACCAGCATTGTTCACACCACAGCCAATGGGGATATTGGGAAATGCAACGGAGGAATCTAATAAGAAATACCAAACACAAATAAACAGCAATTAGAAGATGAACATCAAGACAATAATCATCAAACAAAAGACATGGTATAACACATTAAACAAATTAACACTTAAAAACTTTAACATCTGAAAACATTAACTGACAAGTAAAAAGAGTGTTTGTGTATGTATATAAGTTCATTTTTATTTCAAAAAACATTTCTCTAAGTTAATTTGACCCTTAAGAGCCTTGGCTTAACAAGGCATGCAAATGACCTAAAAGGGTACATTTCTGACCTGTAGTAGTGTTGGGCTTTGTGGAGGCTTGATTTGAGTTAGGCCCAATTAGACAGTAACCCTAGTTTCTCCCTATAAATACACAACTTGTATTTGTAATCTTCAGCAATC
>Ga0209700_108920_pt1 | contig 12237 bp, 3 predicted proteins | sample SiratroredBW_FD_187528 | JGI IMG/M metagenome (GOLD analysis project Ga0209700, IMG submission 187528) | Root nodule microbial communities of legume samples collected from California, USA - Siratro red BW (SPAdes) (version 2) | ecosystem: Host-associated > Plants > Roots > Nodule | place: USA... | reverse complement strand
ATATAAAATACATCTAACCATGTAAATACTTTTATAAAAATTAATTATTTAATTAATATTTTTAATTAAATAAAATAATAAAATTCACAATTTAACATATTAAATCACTTAATTATAATTATTTAAAATAAATAAATAAAATTTAAACATTATATGCGTCTAAATTTTAATACAAAATCATAAGAGTGTTAAAATATTTTATGGTTTACGGTTCAAAATTTTGAGAGTTTACAGTTAAAAGTTTTCTGCAAATTATAAAATATTATTTCTATTTCATTTTAGTGTATTTAAAACATTAATAAAGCTTTTGCATCTTTATATAAATATTATATCTAAAAACTTATTGTTTAACATTTGAAACTCATAATTTAGTTACTAACTAAACTAAAACAAAGATACTAATTAAACTAAAACAAATATTTTTAAATTCATTCATAGTGTAACTAAAATTCATGTAATTTTAAAGAAATCTTTTTTAGCATGATTTCGTGTCTAATAATTTACTTTAGTTTTAAATAAAAATTACATGAATTTTTATGAAATACATTATCAGTATAATTTATTTTCATAAATCATATCTTCAACATAAAACAAATATGTTATTTATATGGTAGAACTAACATTTACAGTAGTATAACATATTTATAAATCATAAATACCTAGTACACATACTAAAATGCATAAAAACAATGAAATATAATATTTATTTAACATGTTGCTATATACAAAATCTTATAAATCCTACATTACATACCTTAAATCTCATGTTATATAGAATATCCATTGAGTTCTTTGGCCTACCAAGGTCTTCCTTACAACAAAAGTTGGTCAATTCTATTCTGATGCCCATGGGATTGTCGTTTGTGAAGGTGACTGCATATTATGTCTTATTCTTGTGATGATAGCATTGACAGACTAAATGTCTTTTCCTAGTAGAGCTCGTGGCTTCTCCTCCTACAAACCTTCTTGAGATGGTGTTTGTTAAGGACACATCTTGGTGATAATTACAATTGTCCTTTTCTCATGTGAACTACATTCTCCGGTCTTTTCAGTAGTGATCTGTTCTAGGGTGATTCTCACACCTCTCGTACTCCCTTTTGATGAAATGACAAAGGTGACCGACTTGTACCAGTTATTCTATCTTGTCTTTCTGAGCTATGTACTGTTTGAAGTTGTGTCCATAGTTTTTGTGTCCATAGTTTCAATGATAGCAACAATACTTAATTTAGTCAGCATTAGGTGGATAGAGGTCTTTTTTGAGGTGTCAAGACTACCTCATGCGTCTCTAAGACTCGTTCTTGGTTAGCTTTCAATTGCATATATTTCGTGAAGGGCGGAGATTAGGGAATGATAAAAAACTAACATCAAAATTGTTTCTAACAATTTCCACCAAACAATTGATAAAATAGAAAATGCAAAAGAGGTAAGAGATGAAGAAACTTCAATCTACTTTGATTGATGCCATAATTGAGATAAATTGATGTGTAGATGAAGATCTGCCATTTTAAATTGGAAATTCGAAGACAAGGATCGAAAGTTCTAATGAAGAACTTAGAAAGAATCTTCAATTTTTAAAAATGATTCAAATTCCAAATAAGCAAATTTTGAATACAAGAGTCTACAAAAAGTCTTATTCACTATTGATCTTGTATTCGTGAGACCAAACACTAACAAAATCTATCCAACAAACCTCTAAACACTAGTCTAGAAAGTATCTATTACAAGAAAAGTAAAAACATATACAAGGTCCATTAAAGTCCAATACAAACAAATAGACAAAAAAAAACAATTACAAGACCCAATGAAGATCCAAAATCAAAAATTACACAAAAGTAGAAAATTTCTATTCTAACTCCAAGCCTACTCCACAATCTTTAAGAAAGTCAAATGGGAGAATTAAGAGCAAACTAGCGGTTTGAAATCACTAACCCAGCCTCTATATAAAGAGCCACTTTATCATTCTTATTATTGAGAAAATTCCTTTTTTCAATGACAGCACCATAACTATGTTTGTATTAGAGTTTAGAATCATTTTCCCCCTCTTTCAGGCCAATTCTTCACTTAACCTATGTAGAAACCTAACGATCATTGACTTTTTCCCGATAATGATGTCGATACCTATTCGTTTTTGGCTCCATCCACTAAACAACAGACATCTTACTTGTGCTCTTACTCTTCCCTTCCACATATGCCTTTTCTAATACATTATGAAATTAAGATTTTTGAAGTTATTATAACTTTCAACTTTTAAAACAATACAATAAAATTGTTTATTTGAGTTCATTAAATTTAAATAATAAAATAAAGGTATTTTCTAAAATTAAAATAAACCTTAGTTGTTAAAAGGAGGAGTATTGTAAAAAATAAAGAGAAGAACAAAAATGAACAAAGGATATGAGAATGAAAATATTCTCTCTGTTTTTTGTGTATTTCATTTAAAACAGAGAACTGAATATATATAAATATTGTACCCATTCTATGTATAGCTAAATAAAGAAAACAAAATAAAATTATTACAATCTGATAACGTCATAAAAACAAATAAACAGAATTGATGATAATTTGATTCTACCATAAAGATAAAATCACATAATTAGTTTCCTTCTATAAGTCTTCTATTCATATCTTCTGAAAAGGAGAAAAAGTTAAGATTTTGTTCGATTTCATCATTTAGAAATTTAATCCTAAGTCGTTCACTAAGTTTAAACAAGTTTATTTTTTATTTGAAATTTGATGTTAACAAATAACTAAGAGTTGAATGAATTATCTTATATTAATCTATATGATGGAACATCTTTATTATATTGAATATATATATATATATATATATATATATATATATATATATATATATTCTTAAAATAGAAAATAAGATAATTCAAGCATCGCTAATGGTTAGATTGTTTATAAACAATAATGTTCAATATCTTTTCCATATATTTGAAACCATAATTGAACTAGTTTTCTAAGCTTTTATATAGAAAGAATTAATACAAAATAAAACTGAAGCACTTGCGACATATGTTATTGTAAGAAGGAAACAAATGATAATATGTGTTATATATATATATATATATATATATATATATATATATATATATATATTGTTTCTATTTTTATAAAACTTGTGTTTAAAAAGAAATACAATTTTCTACTCAGAGAAAAAAAAACATAACAAGAAAGTTAATTAAAATAATTTTACACAACATATTTTAAGGATCATATTATCATAACAATCACATTCAAGTAAGTCATAAATACAAATATAAAATTATCAGAATTTATAATAATGCAAATAGTTGTATATAGCTTAAATTGTTTTTAGTATCATTCTTGTTTGTAGTGAAAGTATTGTATTTTTTACTGTGTGAAGTAACATACTTGTAAAAAAGGTGTCACTATAAATAAAAAACTATTTAAAAATCAATTTTTAGCTACCAAATGAAATAATTACTAATTGTGACCAAAATAGTCAACAAATTAGATTTTGATTGCTAAATAACTATAAAATAGAAGTAATGATTGAATCTAGTGACCAATTAAGTCAAGATAATTCGCATCTAACATTAGCTACCGAAGTTTTGATGACCTATACCATTAGATTCTAAATTGGTATCTAATTAAGAGACTAATTTAGAATCTAATAGTATAGGAACTATAAGAAAAAAAGCTATTTAGAGACCAATTTTTAGCTACCAAATGAAATGGTTGCTAATTGTGATCAAAATAGCCATCAAATTAGATTTTGGTTGTTAAATAACTACAAAATAGAAGTAATGATTGAATTTAGTGACTAATTAAGTCAAGATAATTGGTATGTAACATTAACTATCAAGGTCTTAGTGACCTACACTATTAGATTATAAATTAGTCTCTAACTTAATTAGATACCAGTTTAGAATCTAATGATATAGGTCACTAAAACTTTGGTAGCTAATGTTAGATACCAATTATATTGACTTAATTGGTCACTAAATTCATATTTTGTAGTTATTTAGCAATCAAAATTTAATTTAATGATTATTTTGGTCACAATTAGCAACCATTTCATTTGGTAGCTACAAATTGGTCTCTAAATAGCTTTTTTCTTATACTGAGGTCACTAAAACCTTGGTAGCTAATGTTAGATACCAATTGTCTTGACTTAATTGGTCAGTAAATTCAATCATTACTTCTATTTTGTAGTTATTTAGCAATCAAAATTTAATTTGGTAACTATTTTTGTCATAATTAGCAACCATTTCATTAACTAAAAATTGATATCTAAATAGTTTTTTCTTAGTGTATGTATTTTCTTTATAAGAATAACTTTCCAAACACCTTTTATAGGTTTGTAAAACAAAAGATATCTGAGTTCTTAATCTCAAAGACATATTAAAAATAGATAATTAGGAATTACTTGTTTAATTACTGAAACCAAAAGTGATTTATGTATTTGATCTAATTAATTTTCTTTTAATAGAACCATTCAAGAGTTAATTGAACCACTATCAAAGGTCTATATTATTCTTTTTCATTAGACGTACGTTGATATGAATATGATATAATAATCTTTATTAAAAAAAAACTTGAATATAATAATCTTCATTAAAAAAAATAACATGAAGCTCTGGTCAATCCTATCTAGAACCTAAACTTGAATATGATCATGCTTTGTGAAGCATAATGAACTTTAAGTCAAGGGCTAAGTGCTTTAGACTTATGCCTTTTTTCAAAAAAAGAAAAATATATGGCACCCTTTTCTTGGTTTTATCAAGGGCCAAGTTTTTAGTCATCAATTAACTAGGATTTTGGGTATTATTAAAGCTTTTTTTTGTCATTAATAATATTTACCGATTACTACAAGAATTATTTATGAAAACTTAATTTGAAAATAATAGAAAATCACAATAGATTTTAGCTTAGTATGAAGCTTTAGCAATAGTGTAACTTCTCATAAATCCATTAAAAGAAATAAAACTTTTCTAATTGTTTCCTTTTCATTTGAAACTCAGACTTCATTTAGACTCAAAAGTAAGAACGCATTATTAAAACTCTTTACATATCTTTATCTCTATTGTAGTCTTATCATATCACACATATACATCTATTACTTCACTCTTCTATTTTTGTTTTTGTTTTCCTAAGTGTATTCTGACATTAAAGTATCCGTCAAACATTTTCCTTAGGAAAAAAAGAAGTTAATCCTCGTCATTAAGACCTTTAAGAGGTACTTTATGCAATAATAGACATTTTCAATTCTCAATTAGGTTAATCTATGTCGAAATATACAGAAACAAATTCTCCCTATAGCAGTAATACAATAATAATTTAAAGAAAAATAAACTAATCTTAAGCACATTGTAGAATATTCGTACATTTTTCACATACATGTCTAGATTTCCAATGCCTTATGCACCCATTTTTGCCATTTCCTTAGTAACCAAATCTCTTGATCGGTTAATTGTCACAAGGCACAAGCATGCATGCTCTTTGAGTTCTTCCACTGTTTTCCTAAATCCAACATCACTTTTCCTAAGCTCCTTCACTATTTGCAGAGACAATTTATCAATCTTCTTGTCCAAACAGAATTGCATCTTTGCCCTTATATGTTCAATGTCATCGTAAAGCCGATCCACAAGTCTACTCATTGTATCAAAGTCTTTGTTTAATATATAAGTTCCCTTAGCAGCTATGTCAAGCTGGTCACAGACTTTACCAAGAAACTTTCTTGAAAACCTTAGCTGTGGAAGCTCCTTCTCAAGACTCTTACATGTGAAGTTGAGAATTGTTGGCCTCACTAGTGAAGTTAAAGTATGTGTTGTTATAGCAACTATGTCACACACTACAATATCACAAAATTCTGATGTCTTCAAATATGTCTTTAGCTTAAAGTTCCTTTCCAGCATTTTTCTCATTGATTTCAAACGATTCAACAGTGATGCGTTTTCATCACTGATGAGCTTGAAGTAATTATACTTGAGGTTTGAAAAAGGGTTTGTTAAGATGAATGAGTTGAGCTTAACAATGATAAGCTTCCACTTTCCTTGTGAGTCATCATCATTATCCATGATTTCTAGAGCTTTTTCTATGAATTTGTAATTGCATTGAACTTGATTGATGGTTTTGAGAAGATGGCTGCAAATGAGTGAAGCCTCAGCACTGATGTCAAAGTAATCGAGCATGAGATTCTTTAGTTCTGGTTTCTGTGAAATGATTGTTGTATCAATAATGGTGTGTACAGTTTCTTGGCCTGGTTCAAGGAGGGTTTCTGAATATTTATTGTGGTTGGAATAAATGGAAGGTTGGTGAGCAAGTAATTGAGCTTTGTCAAAGAAATCAACATAGGATTTTGACCTTAAAGCTCTTTGGTACTCTTCATGGAAGTTTACACTTTTTGATACATCTTTAGGTTGCTTAGCATCTGAAACTAGAAATGTAATTTACTTAAATGTGTCCTTATTATGATAGAATAAACAAGGAAGTTATGTCACAAGATCATATAATGTGTGTGTTAATATAAATTTATAGCAAATTTAAATTTAAATTAAGAGATTTTGCGAGATTTAGTTTGGCAAATGCATCTTAAAAGTTAATTTCCATACATGAAAATGGTCTTTTCATTTTTAATTCATAAAATTATATAACTACGTTTATTAAGATATTATAATCAATATCTTTTTCATAGTTTAATAATTTAATTTGATATTACAGATATAGATGATGAGGTAGATATTTATATAGTCAAATTAGTTTATATGAAACTTGAAGATAGTTGTAGGGAAAAACTTTTTGAATTGTTTAAGATTTTGTGAAAGATTAAAATATTGTCATCTGCACCGCATCTGACCTTGTGAGTGTTGTTGGATAGATTACTAACAAAAGAAAATCTATGTAAGAGGTTGTTGATAAATAATAGTCTCTATGTTATGTGTGATGTGCAAAGAGAATCAAGAAATCACTTATTTCTTACTTGTAAAATAATTATTCAAGTGTGAAGTATGTGTTGTTTGTGATTTGAGGTAAGTACAATACAATATAATAAGTTGAAGTCTAATTTTCAGTAGTTTACTAATCTTAGTTTTGATGAATGTGGTAATGGAGTTTTGAGAGGAATCTGAATATTTGTAATATGGTGTTTATCTTTATTTCTGAATCTGGAAAGGAATGAAATTTGTTTTTAAAGAAAAATAACAAATGTTGATGAAATCTTTATTTGGATACAAATACTATTTATATAATTATTTTATGTTGATAAAAGAATGGTTTTTTCACTTTTAATTATTAAAATAGTAAAAAAAATTGAAAAAGGGTTTTATCAAGAAAGATATGATAAGTTCTACTATTTTATCTTTCTTTTATTTCTATTATGATTTCATTTATATATGTAATATTTTTTTCTTTAATCAAACTTTGAATTTCTTTATAAACTCATTGTAGGTGTAAAGCTTTGACTTTGTTAGAACTAAATTCAATTTTTGCACCATTCCGATGCAATTTTTTCCCATTATTATTAAAATGAACACTTTTATTTTTATAAAAATTGGTAAGTCGTGACACAAGACACGATTTCATCTAAAAAAATTTGTATGACAGGGACACAACTATAGTTGTACTTTTTTGGGATATTCTTTTATCTTTGGAGTTTGAAAAAAAAAAGTTTTACATTTCTTATTTTATCTTTAGAATTTAAGAAAAATGATGTTAGATTTGAAGGATTAAATATATAAGGTTTGTAAGTTAGGGTTTGGGATTGCAATGTAGGTTTAGGTTAGTGTTCAGGATAGAGAGAATATGTTATACACTGTAGCCAAATGTCTACCTTATATCTGACAGAGGCACCATCATATTGTAGCATTACAATATCCTGAGGTTGATTAGAAAGCCGATGGACTACATTCAATGTTTTGCTATGTGTCATGTGCAAAGATGTAATCAAGAAAATTCAGAATTTGATTACAATCCATCCACTTTCTAACCAACATCTGAAGATTGTAATGTTGACAGTATCGTAAACCTACGTTGCAATCCCAAACCTTAACCTATAAAGCATACATATTTAATCCTTCAAATCTAACATTTTTTTCTTAAATTCCAAACATAAAATAATAAATTCAAAAATTTCTTTTTTCTTTAAATTCCTAAAATAAAAAAAAATATTATGGAAAAAAAATATAACTGAAGACATGTCACGGTAACACAACTTTAGTTATATTTTTTTTAACTGAAGTAATGTCACAATAATACGACTTCAGTTGGATTTGTTTTACTGTTAGAGTACCACAGTAGTACAACTTCTAGTTGTATTTTTTTTTTCCACTGGGTCGTATACAAATATGACGTGAAATCGTGTAATTACTATATGATTTTTTTTAGATGAAATCATGCCCATAACACAACTTACCTATTTTCATAAATAGAAAAGAAAATATCCATTTTCATAAGTAGAAAAGAAAATACCATTTTAATAATAAGGAAAATAAATTCATAAGTTATGAATATCTTTATTTGTGGGAAATTGTACTAAATATTGATATTTATTGATTATCTTAAAGCTAACTATATTCAATAAATGCAACTTACATAATACAAGTTATTTAAAGTGCCAAATCATATAAAAAGTAAGTACATAAGTAAATAAAATATTGTGAACAATTGGTAAATAAAATTCAATTTAACTTAAACCAAATTTAAATATATGTTTCATAATAAATTTAAAATTATTCATACTTAAATATTATTTTTAAGTGTTATATATTGATGAATTAATCAATAAAAATTTAATAAGTAAAAAATTTGTTTTAATTAGATATTATTTATATTGAAATTATATTTAAACTAGATCAATTAATAAAATTTAATAAAGTCAATCAAGTGTCATAAAAACAAATTTATATTTGTTATTATTTTGAAATATAAAAGTTATTGTGTAAAGTTGAATATTAATATCGTTTAAAAATATCGAAACAATATAAATATTAATGCCAATTAAATTAATGATATATGGTTAGAATAATATCAACTAATATATATATATATATATATATATATATATATATATATATATATATATAAAAAAATATAAAAAAATATATATATATATATATATATATATATATATATATATATATATATATATATATATTAATTTCAATTTTATATAAAAATATTGCAAAAATATTTCGTAAACTTATTGTATGAGTTTCTTAATTATACAATGAACACAAATCATGAAAAAAATATTAGTATAACTACGTTAATTTATTTTTGAAAACTTTTTATGCATATATATCTACTACATAGATTTATGTATAATTTAAAAATTGATTCAGAAATATGTTAAAAAATGTAAAATATTCTGTTTATTTAAAGTAAATATAATTATTGTTCCATAAGTTTAAATTTTAATTATTTATAAATATAAATATTATAAATGAATAGTATTTGAACTTAAATCAAACAAATTCTGATTAAAATATTAATACCTAAATATCTGAATTAAACTACAAAGTTTATGAAAAAAATGTAATAAAGTACTAGATAAAAAAGAAACAAGTGATTTGTATGTAATTAAGTTAAATTAAATTAACATTAAGTAGTCTATATTTAATTAAATGACTTGAATACGGTGGAAATTCTAGAAAAAATAAATATGGACTTGAATGATTGGAAATTTTATCAGATTCTAACAAAAATATTTCTTTTAGAATTAATGTTATTTTTTAACGGAATCAAAATTTTTAAAGAAAAGCTTATAATTATAATATAAATATTTTTATTATTAATGACACTTTGAAATTGTTCTAAACAATTTTAACTCTCGTTAATTCTTTTGAGATAAACAAGAAAGGTAAAACAACTCAAATAGGGGAGTTGAAGTTTTTACATGTATTTATCCAGAAAAAGAGAAAAATGATTTATTATACAGCAAAACAATTTAGCCAAGCCTCAATTGTTGTGTAGTTACTTTTGAAAATTTCAGAAAGATAGAGATAGAACAAAATAATGTAGTCGATCCAGAAAAACTTCCTAATTAGGAGCATAACATTTAAGTTTTCTTGGGAGAACAGACAAAATAGTTAATTAATCTCTACAAAGTTGTTTTTTTTTTTTTTTTTTTTTTTTTTTTTTTTCTTATTGTTCTTCATTCCCTTGAATAAAGACAGAAAAAGGTTAAGCCATGCTAAACATTTCCTAAATAATTAAGCAAAAGAATGTTTTGAAGAACATGTAGCAAGAACTATGAATTTTAATGTTCTTGGACAATAGTTAAATGAAAAGATGAAGTGATAAGAACATACCTTGGCTGACCTTAGAAGCTCTTAATTTTGGTAGCATGGTTGGTTGATCTTCAATTTGAACAAACTCAATGTTGAAATTTATGGAAACAATAAAACTAGTTGTGAACCACTCAGGTCTTTATTAGAAAGAACAATGGATCAATGATGCATGAAGAAAGTATTATTAATAGTATGGTGTTGAAGTTGATAAACATGTTTGCATTGTTTGCTTTTAAAGCCTCTCTACATGGAGATTGTTACAATGATTAAAGTTTAAGCTTTCTTTAAGATATAATCATTTAAGTTTTCTTGCAAGCTTTAATGCTGAAAATATCCCTATTCTCTTCACAGCTTTTTCCTATATTTTAATTTTATTTATACGTTCTGTCCTTATTCTAGTTACATAAATTTTCAAGCTTGCACAACTATCATAAAATATAAACATATAGGCCTCTTGATATTTCTTAATGATGGTTAATATAAAACATCGGAGTTAACTTATACCCTTCCAATGTTTATATATTTCTTGATTTGAAGTCATTCAATAAAACAGTAAATTATTAATAATGTTATGTTAAATGTGACAAAATAATGCAATTTGTGAGTCTAATTTGTAATAATGAGAGTTCAGAATTTTACTTTTTTTACTTGTTTTTTATAATGCTGGTTCATTATCATATATTATATATATTTAGCAGGAATTATTAAATAATTTAAAGTATATCGAATCACTTAACACAACATATAAACTAGTTAATATATTATTTAATCTTAATTTATATAAATTTAAATTTAAGTATATTATATTTGACTTAATTGCAATTAACTTTTTCAGTTATCATAATTTATTAGATATTTAATACACTTTAATTATATGAGATTATGCAGTGACGATAGAAATTCATAATCAATTTACATAATAATACTGACTTAACTTTTTTTTATTTAAAGTAGTCTTATCCAACATTGCTTTCTATTGGTAATAAAAATGAATACCAGTGAATGAAAGATGAATTATGATGTTCATGATTTTAAATAATAGTTTATATATCATATTATCAGCTAATTAAAATCTATTTTATTGTTAGTTTTGAATTCTGACCTACTATAAATATCTAATTTGTTTTAGTGATATAGTTGGAAGGTTTATGTAGTTTTTAATAGCACCATTTAACAAGTGTACACAACTTAATCAAGTACTCTTTATCAATGTTTTGTTAATTGTCTATTATCATGCAATTATGTGTTGGGCATTACAAAGACCAATGATTTGTTCCTTTTGAGTTTGAGTTTCCCCACTTTGGCTATTAAATCATTCAATCATTTCATCATCGTAGTCTTATTTCTGGCATGCAAATGTTTTGTCACGCAATCCCCGGCAATTGAAAGAGACTTCAAACATACTAATAAAATTATAACCCCAAACCAATTGAATGTGTCGATCTGTACTAAGTAAGAGTCTAAATTCTTCGAAAATTTTGAGTTTAAACGTTGTGATGAAACAAAATAAAATATTTAATTAATTCAGTAGATGTATTGATAGAAATTAATGAATAACAAAGTTGGTGAATACTTAATATCATGGTGATCCAAAGAAAATATAGGATAAGTGTTATTCAAGGGTATAAAATGAGAAATATTTGTTAATAGGATTTTTTTATAAATGGTGATCAAGATGTGAATCATAAATTATGAACTTCGAATAATTTTCAATTAATTGAATAAAATTGTTAAGAGAATACATTAGAGGAGATAATCACTTCTTCTTATCTTATATTTTGAATATGCTCGCCACCCTTTTTCTTCATTTGCGTATAAATTATTGTAAACATATTTTTTATAAATAATATTACTCCATCTTTATGATGTTTTTACATATTTTAGTTTTGGCAGGCAAAAGAATTGTAGTAGTATGGATTAAAAACTCACATTTAAAAGAAATATGTATATGAGCAATATTGTAATATATATGACCTAT
>Ga0209700_108919_pt1 | contig 12246 bp, 10 predicted proteins | sample SiratroredBW_FD_187528 | JGI IMG/M metagenome (GOLD analysis project Ga0209700, IMG submission 187528) | Root nodule microbial communities of legume samples collected from California, USA - Siratro red BW (SPAdes) (version 2) | ecosystem: Host-associated > Plants > Roots > Nodule | place: USA... | reverse complement strand
CCTTTATGTTTTTGTTTTCTTTTTTTTTTTTTTTTCAATGTATGGTATAAAAGCTTATAAGGAGAAACTTGGTTGTATGAGAACAATGATTGAATGAGAAAGTTCTCTAGATCGTATACCATGTCCATGAGGTAAGAGTACATTCAACATTGTTATCATGTATCTCAAAGTGTTTTGATTCTTGATTCATGAGCAACCAATCACATCACTCCATTTTCTATATTCTTTACTTCGTATATCAAAAAGACTAGAGAACAATTCATTACAAATACTAGGGAGAAGTTTTGTTAACAGTCAAATACCTCATCAACAAGTTACACAACTATGTCTTAAATGATATTAGTTCTATTGAGTCACTATTGGTTCCTCTTCTCTCCTAGTGCAAGTTTGCCTTGTCGATTCTTTGGGTGTGTTTTTTTGTTCACTCTCACAATCCTAATTGCAATAAATTATATCCTAAAGCCTTTAAATGTGTATTTATTGGTTATCCTTCAAATAAAAACGTGTACAAATGTTATTTTCCTATCATTCATCGTATATTTATTACCATGGATGTCATCTTTCATGAAACAAAATCCTTTTTTGTTAGTTCTCCACTTTAGGAGGAGAAGACACTTGAAATGAAGGAACTCTCCTACTATCATTACCATATATGTATTCGGAAGATGCTCAAGATCTAAGTAATGAAGTCACCACAAATGGGTTCGAATCAACTGACAATGAGGAAGAAGAAGATCATACTTTGTTCATAAAGTACTTTGTTATACGTAAACTCACTATACTTTTGGTATATGTTTATAATATGATTATTGTAGGAGATAACGAAACAAAGAAATTAACTTTAAAGGAAAAAATGGAAACCTAATTTGAAATGAAAAACCTAAAAAAACTCAAGCATTTCCTTGAAATAGAAGTTGCTTATTCCAAAAAGGGAATTTTCATCTCCCCCAAAAAACATATGTATTTGATCTCTTTAAAGAAAGAACGTAAACTGGGAGAACCTCAAGAGTTCCTGTTGAACAAAATAACAAAATTGAAAGTGAAGAGAGTTCTCGTGTAGAAAAGACCTAATATCACATATTAGTAGGAAAACTTATTTATCTATCATACATAAGACCAGACATTGTTTATACAATTAGTGTGGTAGGTCAATTTGTGCATGATCCAAAAGAAAGACATATGCAAACAGTTAACAAAATTATTCAGCACTCTAAGTCAAGCCCGGGAAAAGGGTGACTGTTCAAGAAAGATGACACTTTGACCCTAAAGATAAATACTGATGCAAACTATCCAAGGTTTATTACTAATAAAATTACCTCTGGGCAATGTATGTTTCTTGGAGAAAGTCTGGTAACTTGAAAAAACAAAGAACAAGACAAAGTATCTCGTTCTAGTGCAAAATTTGAATTTCGAGCCCTTGCTCAAGTTGTGTGGGAAACTGTGGATGAAAGTCATACTAGATGACTTTAAAATGAAGCTTAACATCCCTATACAATTGTAATATGATAACAAGTCAACCATGAGCATTGTCCATAATCTAGTACAACATGATAGGACCAAACATATTAAAATTGACAAGCATTTCATCAAAAATGTCTTGTGCTTACAACCCATGTCCTTACAAGACTTTAGATAACAAGCATCTTCAATAAGGGGCTTCCTCAGGGCACATTTCAGGATCTTGTTGTCAAGTTGGGAATTATCGATATTCATTTACCAACTTGAAAGGGGTTAACTAGTGGAATATCTCCATAGTAATTAGTGAGAAAATAACTTTAGAATCTTAGTATTCATTCAAATTATTTTTATTTCACTATTTTAAAGAGTTTGATTGATATAAATAGAAGTGATGAGAATGTAATTGGTGTGTCAGTTATCAATAAAATATTTTTTTTTATTTCCTTGCATACTTCAAGTTACTATATTCAATTATTAACATGACCTCCCATCATTCAAGTTGAAGGGTGGACAATGCAGAGGTCCACCCCCTCCTCTTCTTTCAATTTAGACAAATGGAGAATGTTGAATTTACAAGGATTTAAGTCGAGAGAGCATGTGTGAATATTATTTGCAATGAGTTAGATGAGTTGCAAAAGACAACATTAATTCCTATTTAAATTTGTACTAATAATAATTAAATAAGTAAACAACACATGAAATATAAGAAAATATGGAACCAATCCTAAGATATCACCTATGATACTCAAATATTTAAAATACAATACCAAATTGGTAGGAAATATTTTTCATATATTTTAAACTCTCCCTCAAGTTATAGCTTACAAAGCTTTAATCTTGTTAAAAATGAACCCATTAGAAAGGAAAACATAATAAGGGATCCACAAAACATGGATAACAACTCAAGGACGTTGAAGATATATCAAAGAGATGAAAATTGCTCAAAAGACAGCACAGCGAGGTATAACCATTAGCATAAAGAGCTCATGGCAGTGATATTGCATAACCAAGGAAGAAGAGACCTTCGATAGAAAGATCATCAGCAGAATTTTCCTAGCAAGCAAATGTGTAGCAACCGGCAAGAACTAAGGTACTACACTTATATGGATTTATTTAAGGAAAATAGGAACATTAGTTTCAGTGTATTGGATATCTTGCAAAAGACAAAGCAGTAATCTCCATTTATAATTGTAAATAGACTCATAATAAATCTATAGTTTTCAATCTACGAAAGTAGGCAGAGCAGTTTAGCCAAAGTATTGGTTCAGCAGTGTTATTGGTTGCTATCAAGTCTTATCTATCAACAATTATAGGTTCAAAACAAACACTAGATAGTGCAGTGACAAGGTAAAATAAGTTGTACAAACTACAATACAAGTGTGGTATAGAAATCAACTCTTAATATCAAAACATGTTTTTCAGCTAAACCAGAATGATAGTAAAAGTTCTAATGAGCACTTAAAATTTTACTGCCATATGGCTTTGAAGAAAATGTGGTCTCCATACTTTCAGAAGAGTGATTGTCAAATCACCCCAAAAGCTTAAACTATTTAGCGCAGACAGATGAATGGTTTATATCACATCTCTGACACATACACCCCACACAAGAGCCCTTTGAGCTAGCATTATGCACAAACCTAACCACTAAATTATAGAGGTTCTAATATCATAAACCAACAATCCCAAAAGGATAAGCTATTAGGAGAAGTCATGGGAATAGTTTTATATTTACACTTGTAAACATCACAAATTAAATTTTAGGGCAACATACAAATATGATATGCAAACTAGTTTTGACAGAGAAATCAAAGGAAGAAGCTAACTCTAAACTTGAACTTTGGAAACAAACATTAGAATCAAAAGGCTTTTGCTTGAGTAGGAGTGGGACAGAGTATCTGCATTATGATTTTAGTAATAAACAAGAAGAAAATGACTTGAAGATAAAAGTTGGAGATGGGTAAATTAAAGCATTTGGTGATCGAATCAACATTGCTAAATGACGGGTAAGCTAAGAAGATGTCACACAATATATAAACTTGGTGATTAAAATTCAAAAAGGCATCTAAGGTTATTTGTGACTGCAAAGTAACTATCAAGCTCAAAGAAAGTTCGTCATTCCCCTATGATACTGAGTGTCAGGCTTTAAAGGAACAACTAGCGAAAATGTGAGAGCATAAATGAGTATGTAAGGAAGGAAGCATGGTTACACAAGATATGATAAAAAATAACGAAAAATCAGTTAAGGTGATTTGAAGGCACCGTAGAGGAGAGTAGATTTCATGATTTTTAGGCATGTGAAAAGGGATAGGGGGGACCAAAAAAGTACATTGGATTAAATCATTAAAAATATGAGCCATATGAAAAGAGATAATGTGGTGAATAATATTCTTAAGAACTTGGCTTTTAACTGAGTTCAATGTAATCCATGTAGTGATTTCACCTAATGGGATAAGAATAAGACAATTGTCATTGTTGTTATCACACTAAATGCAAAATATAAATAGGACATGCTAACAATCAGAGGTCAGACCTTATGAGGATGGACATCATCAAAAACATGAGCTTGGCCACCATAAAAAATAGTCATCTGACGGCTAGCAGAAGTTAGGGCGGGTTGACTGCTGTCAATATCAAATGCATAAAGTCAAGGAACGTCTCCTTTTTCAAAAGTAAAGGGAGCAAAAAAAAAAAAAAAAAAAAAAAACAAGGGGAATTGAGCAACTGCATTTATAAGAAAGATTTACCTTGGAGGTGTGGATGATTCTATGATATTACTACTTCCAGGCTTTGGCCTGCTGCCACCAAGCATCAAACCAGATGGAGTTTTCTCAGTGGCCATAGCAGCTGCGTTTATAGAACTTAAAATTCCAGGGCCCTTGATTCCAGTTCTAGATCCTTCATCAGCAGCTGACTGAGAGATGAATGAAGGACCAGCATTGGTATCCCTCATCTTGCTTGAGGCCATTTGGTGGACAAAAGGTGCCAATTGCCCTCCACGTGGTGGATGCTGCATGGAAGGGCCAACGTTCATGAGAATAGATCGTTCCCACTTATTAGCATCAATCTTAGAGCTGCTGGGAGGCTGAAATATCTGAGAAGATTGTTTCATTGACTGCATACCAAGCAACACTTCATCATCACTGGGCCTTCTAGACCTATCTCCTCCAGCTGCATTCCGCAGGACCTGTGTAAAATCAGAACTCAATGTGTAAAGCAAATAAATTGAGAACATTGGGGAAGAATAATTAAGCAATAACTCAAAGCAACCTTCATCAAATGTGAGTTTGGATAGGAATCAGGGACCATTGGGAAGGCATCTCTGGAAGAACCCGTAAAAGCGGAATCAGAATTACTTCTCTTGCTTCCCACTAATCTGTTACTGATCTCAATACCAGAAAGATCACTCCTCGGGCCATAGAAAGGAACTCCCTCAAGATGGTTTCCTACCTGCTTCTCTACCAAATTGATGAGACGAAAAACATTACATTCATAGAAATGAAAACCCTCAAAAGAAATTAGAAATTTCCATAAATAATTTGCATTTTCAACTACAATTAAAAAAGAAATGAGTAACAATGTCTACTTATAAATAAAAAGGCCAAGAAAGGAAAAAAAGTGAAACAACACAATAACAATAATTGTCATAAATACCGAAACCCCGTACCATCATTATGGCCCAATGCACAAATGTTGACAGAACACTACAGTTTTCTACTGAAAACAAGAAATTTTCAGCACCAATTCAATTCTCCCACTTAGTACAAGAAATTATTCTCCAGAAGAGAGAATCCAATAGTCAAATCAAACACCATACTGAAACCCCCTGACATTAGCGAATACATTCACATACCAGGAAAAACAAACCAAACACAGTAGCTCAGAGAATGAAGAAACAAAAGCTCAAAATAAAGGTGGGGAAAATTATGAAAAATCATGTGAAGTAAACTAACCCAGTACTGATCTCACTAAACTAATCCATCAGAGAAGTACCCCACTAAAAGAAAGCGATGGTAGAGAACATCAGTGAAAGATGAGATTCAATGCTAACCAAAGCAGGGTCTTTTAGGCAAAGGGTAATGCCCTGAGCATGCCCCTCAATTCTTTTTACTCTAAAAATTTCACCTTTGATTACAAAAGCTGAAAAGTCAAAGGAGAAAATAGCACTCACCAGAAGCGATGTCGGAGGTGGCAGAGAAAGGGCCACGTCCACCAGCGGAGGAGGCGGAGGCCGACGGTTCCGACAACCTTACATCGGTGGCCTTGGGAGAATCAGTGGTTGGCTTCATGCCCAGAAAGTCATGAAGGACCAAAGTCTGGTTGACAGTGTTGCTAGTGTTGCCATTGTGAGGCTGAGCCATTCTCAGCAGCACAGCCATGACATACCCATCTCACCAACACAGAGTGAGTGAGCAAGTGGGAAGAAGAAGAAGAATAAGAAGAAGCAAAAGCAAAAGAGCACGATCTCTTCAAGAAAGAAAGATAAAAGACAGAGATGGAGAGAGAATCGGTCCTTTTCGGAGAGAGAGAGAGAGAGATAGAAGAAAAGCAAAAGGTTCTTTCTTTGTTCGCAAATGTTGTTGGGTTAATGTGTTCTGTTCATTTTAATGGGCGCATGTCTGTCTCCGTTATGGTGTTGTGAGTGTGTGGAAGTGGGTATATATGTAATGTTGGTGTTTGTGTAATGATAAACTTGTGACTTTTGTCAGATTTTGTTCTTCCCTTCTCACCTTGGAGAGCCAAATAATTGAACAAACTAATAATCATGCTCCAATTAGAGAGATGAATCTTTTTAATATAATTATTCTTCATTGATTCTATCTTTATTAATATTTTTTTCTAATCATTATAAATAAACAAACCTGTAACTAGAAAACAAAGTTAAAGTTGCTTTACTCTTTAGTGTTTCTCTCCTATTTTCAAACTAAGACTTCTTTTATCATGTTTTGATATTTGGAAAATTCAATTATATTAAAAAAATAAGGAATGGTTATTATTTAAAATAAATAATTAGTAGTTAATTTTTTATCCATTAACAGTTCAGTAAAAAAAAGGATTTTTTTCTGTATAAATTAGAATAATTGTCTTGAATAAAATATTTTTAATTGTCATTAGAATCTTTTTTAATGATTTTTTTCATATTTTTATCTCTTATCTCTTTTAGTCTGTCATTTTAAATATTTTAACCCTAACTTGAATTTCAATACGTTTTTAAAATAATTTATCGATAATTAAAAATAATATTATGCATGATATAATTATGTATGATAACTCTAATATAATTTAAATGTTTTAAAATATTTATTAACAAATTTTAATTGGAATATATTGTTATATTTAAAAATTAATTTAATATAAATTTTAATAACATAAACAAAATATTTAGTCTATGTTTTGCATCTATTAGAATATTAATTTATAAAAATTATATAGTTTTAGAATTAATTGTGGTGAAAAATAATTTAAATTTAAAGTATATATATTTACCAACAATATAATTATAAGAAATAAGATAAAATTAGAATTTGCAGTGGCAGAATAAAAAACTTTATAGGAAGAGACGAATACAAATAAAAATTTAAAATGTCATTTATAATAGAAATCAAAATTAATTTCAAAGTGTACAGTACGTTTTTTGATTAAAAAAAAAATTATCAACAACAGGTTGTTTTTTAACTCAGAAACTAAATATTATGAACAGTTTTATTAAATGTCTATAGTTGATTTGCTTAAAAAACCTTTATGAACAAGTCTTTCGTAGTCACTTTTTAGGGTTTTAGTTTTGTATTTTCTCTCTTTGCTTGTTTTCTCATACGTTAAAATAATATTATTTTTAAGTAACTTGGATGAGTTTATTAGTGTTTATTTTTTTAAAATGTATATTTCAATAAAATGAATAAATTTCAAGTTTCTATTTGTTTATCTATTTTTTATTTCAAAAATAAATAACTTTTTGTCTTTTTATAATGTTGTTACTTTAAATAACATAAAACAATAAACTCACAAAAAAATACTGTGATAAGCTAAATTATAAAACTATCTTATATTAAAAGTTCTTTAAAATCAATTTTTTACTTGCACATAAACAAGTTTTAGGTTATAAGAAAAAACACTTTATCTATTTGTTATTTTCATTCACAAGAAATACTCACGAAAAAAAAATCTCCTATAAATATGGATGATTTAAAAGAAAATGAGAATAGTTGCAGAGGCATGGGAGGGTGTGCCTATCTATTAGAGTGGATTATATATAGAAAGGAATATATCTTTATTATAACATAGTTGGCAATCAATAATAATAGCTATTTAATATATTTGACACATTATTAAAATGTGTCACTAAAAACTTAACATTTATATGTGACATCACTCATGATAACATCCACAATTCATAATAATGAGGTCATAATGTCCACGAGGTGCTATAATAATCCTCAAAAATTTGAAAATATTAAATATATAAAATATTTAAAATTAAAAAAATATTTTTATTTACATATTAATTTATACATGCCAAAGCTGCAGGTAAGCTTTGCTTCCTCTAAAGTCGAGATAAGCAACTGGTCAAACTTAGTCTTAAGATTGTTTCTTACAATTTTTCCTTTTACTTTTACAATCATAAATTTAAAACCTTCGTCCTGACATAATTTGAAATAATTATAGGCACTATAGTACAGTCACATTAGCTTTTGCTCTATTCTATGATTACAGTTAATCAACTCACACTCATTAATAGTGTTAATTAAGAACACCCTTGTGTATCTGTGAAAGAAATTAAGATAAGTATCATCACTAATATCTCCATGAATTATGTCTGGTTTAACAATTTTACCAGACTCAGTGTAAGGTAATATGAAGAGCAAAGTCTGTACTTAATATAACTACTAATTGAGCAGAGAGAGTTGAAAAAGTTGCAGTCAAAAGAATATAGAAACATACACTCAATAAAAACAAAGATCAGATACTTTTTGCCAGAATCCTATCAAAAGGAAAAATGATCCATCTGAAACATATATCCAAAGGGTAAGACAAAATCATAGGCATAAGCAATAGCAAGACAAGATGTTGAGAAAAACTAAAATTCTCAAAACATTATTTATTGTTCATTCCTCTTATCAATAATATACAGGACCAATATGAAATATCTCAGTTTACAAAAGCTGGGAAAATAGTTGTTGTATAAATATGAAACAGCTTTATATGAAGTAATTCACATAGTGGAGGGATATGACATGATTGTTACTTTTACCAGAAATACTAGTTTACATAATCGAGGGATATGATTCTTACTTTTGCTTACAGAAAATATCTATTTCTGCTGTGAGACTGAGATGGATTCAAATTGTGAATTATTGGTCCTTGTTGGTACCAAACACATTTTGTGAGTCACTCCTAGCAATTTCTCTGGGGTCCTTACAGTTGTTAAGCAAATGAATCAAACTTTCTGAATTATATTAATTCTATTTCATGTATTGCAAAGTGTTATAACTTATATGAGGGGACAAAAGACACCAAGTTGGAAACTTTTGGAGTCACCTTGCATGTTGCTGTGCATTTTGCAAAGCAAGGAAACTATATGTTTATAGAAAATAATGTTTTAAGGTAAAGTGAATTATGAGATTTCTTCTTAAACACCAAACATCTTCCACCACTTCATATACTATATACTATGAACCAAAAATCTCCCTTTTTAAGAAAGTTATTTTCCTTTTGTTCAAAATCACTACAAGAAAATCTACAATTAGTATCACTCCAAAATCAATGCAAATTAAAAAAAGTTGACACTAAGTTGTAATTGGAGTTGACTTTGTGTCGATAAAAAATTGATTTTCTAATACTTAAAATTATTACATTTGCGTCACTACTAGTAGAAGCTAAATTCCCCCTAAATAATTATTTGAAGACATTGAGGTTTGACTATCTTACAGGTTATAAAGTTTAATTATTTATTAATAGATAACATCTTTTTAATATTAATTTAATTTATATTATTTTGATTGATGTTAATGACACTAATTTAAAACAAATAGTTTTTGTACATCGTCTTTATCTTGAACAAAATAATATGTAAAATAAAATAAAAATACATAATAGATGAAGGAGATGAGAAAAATAATATAGAAATATGATTGTAGATGAATATAACTATAGATAAATGAGACATATGTAAATGAATAATATCAGTATAAATAAATGAGATAAATATAAAAAAATGAGATGAGTAGATGAGGATATTTATATAAAAAGTTAAAGATAGAAGTTGTTTTAGGGAAGATTTGTTATCTTCAATTTTTGACCTTTTAATTAAAACTAATCTATGATTCTTGCTCCTTGTCATACAGGCACACACAGATCCATATGACAAGGCACACACAGATTCATAACATATGGTCAATCCTAACTCTAATATTTTTTAATATATTTATAATTGTTAAAATATATTTAATATTTTAGAGTTAATTAAATAAACTTTAGTAAATTTTTAATGTATTTGTACTTATTAAAATATATTTAATATTATTAAAATTAACACTAAATCCATTTTAATATCTTATTTATAAAAAATATAATAATTTTATATGTTATATATTATTAAAAAATTATAAATATTTTATGTTACGTTAGAATTGGTTTCATCAAACTCAATTTAAAAAAAAAATAGATATTGGTCGATCGTAAATTTTAGAAGCTAACTTTAAATTTTTCTTGTGATGCCTCTTTATTGCTAATGATATTGACCAAAAGAATCTCCTATGTTTTGTGGATAAAAAACTTCAGAAATAAGGGAAATAAGAAATCCCATCACATATCCTAAACAAGTTTTTGATAAAGCTTTAATAAAGTGAAAATCTAAATAACCTGGACCAGACTTTTAAAACTTTTAAAATATTCAAGTGTATAACTTATAAAAAAAAAAAAAAAGATTAGATAGCATAAGACTATTAAGTGTTTAGGGTTTTAATCAAAATTTATTTGACATATATTTAAATTTTTTAATTGATATAGGAATGAATAACAGTTGATTATATGTTACAAAATGAACAAATTTTGAAATTATATAGTAGGTGATGAGTATAATAAGAAAATAAATTTACTTTCTCAACTTATATATTAAAAAATAAGTCTAAATTTAACTTATTTGTAAAAAAAAAAAAAACTTATAAAACAATATTTATATTTAGTTATATACAAAACCTCCAACTTATAAAATGATAGTTGTGTTTATTTATATAATGTAAATTGGTTATTTATGTGCTCAGCATAAAATCTCTAACATCTTAAAATTACATAAGTCGAACAAATGAACAACATTTAGTGTTTTATGGTGCTATCAAAATTTCTCTCCATGGACATGAACCTTATATTTCCAATAAACTCATTTCTGAATCAGAATACAGACTCCAGAATTGCGTTATTACAACTTTCTGCGGAATTGGAGGTTAATTAAGGTAATGAAAACTTAAAATTAATTAAGGTTAACTAATGCAAATTCAGTAATCCTCTAGCAGTTATCCTAAGACATCATCATTTGAATTATGTGGTAAAAAATGCTAGTTAATTTTTACAGATTAAATATGATATTGATTTACTTATTTTATTTTTAATAATAAAATAATTATTTTTTGTGCGAATTAAAATACGTCAATTTTTATAATAATTACATATTTTGTAATATTTCATAAATATGCAGGAGGTAGCACTAAGTACTACATAGTAGTGCCACGTTTTCCAAGAACTGAGAACAAGTGCTCATAATACAATACGTGCACTCTTATAACCCATCCATTATTGTTCTCTATAGAAGATATATTGGTTAGATTTTATAATTACTATTACATCTCTTAAGAAATTTTGTATTTAAATTCAATTTATAATCCACTATTAAATTTGGACAATCAATTAAATGTAAAAAAAAGGTTGGTAGTTTACTCACTAACCATTAAACAAAAACAATAAGGGGTAAGAAGGTAAATTTTCCAGCTTTAGCATCGATAGTTAACATTAATGACTGAAATTACTAGAAAATAAAAAGTGAGACTAATCACAAATTATTTTAGAATGAGTTACACCATGAAATTTGTTGAGTTTCTTCAATTATGAAACAAAACAAAAAGAAAGGATGAACCCCCGTTGAATATTTCATTAAGGTTGAAATTCTTATTGATTATTAAGATCAATATGGCTATTGGAATACAGACAAATTCTTTATGCGCCCCAATACACTCTTCCTGCACCTCCATATTTTTTGAAAATGATAAAATTGTCCTTATGGAAATGACTAGAAAGTCCTTCAGTAAATTTGAAATAGAAACTGAACGTTTCAACAGTGTCATAACAGTGTCGCACAGTGCGAAATTGGTCTGCAATTGTTCATAGAGGGAGTTGTTTTTGAAGGTTTATAGGTGGATTAAACGGTGGAAAAGCCTCTTAAACGTGTAGGAAGTATTAATCGACGACGAAAAACGACGGAGAGGTAATATTTTTGCATTTCGATATATTTTCGTGATACGTAGGGCACTCGGATGAAAGTCATCCGTTTAAGAATTTTTTTTAAATTTGTAAAACGGATCGGAAGCCATCCGATTTGTAAATTGTAAATCGGATGCAAACTGGGGAGGTGGCATCCGATTTACAATTTACAAATCGGATGGCTACCCATCCGTTTTACAAATTTAAAAAAAAAAATTTGTAAATCGGATGGCCAGTGGAGGAGTCTATCCGATTCACAAATTTTTTTAAAATTTCTAAAACGGATGGGTAGCCATCCGATTTGTAAATTGTAAATCGAAT
>Ga0209700_108918_pt1 | contig 12247 bp, 6 predicted proteins | sample SiratroredBW_FD_187528 | JGI IMG/M metagenome (GOLD analysis project Ga0209700, IMG submission 187528) | Root nodule microbial communities of legume samples collected from California, USA - Siratro red BW (SPAdes) (version 2) | ecosystem: Host-associated > Plants > Roots > Nodule | place: USA... | reverse complement strand
TTTTTTTTTTTTTTTTTTTTTTAAGAAGTTATTTGATTAATATTTGGAATAGTAGAGAGTACTTATGGACTTGCATGTATACCCGCTCCTTGATGGGGATCAGGATGAAATCACTCCACCTTCCGTTTTTAGCTATTTTTTTTTAAGCTTTAACAAGTATTTGACGGCAGAATTAACCGATCTATAACTAAAGCATAAAATCGGTTTAATGGGGAGGGGGTGTTAAGAAGACTTTGTTAAACGAAGAAAAGTCTATGTATTGTCTCAAAATTCAAGGTCGAAGCGATCTTCTCTAGCATACCATTTTGTGTAGAAAGCCACATACAAACCTAAAAAAAGAAAAGAGAAAAAAAGGTTATTGAAACATAAAGAAGGGAGGAAATTGTTGAATGGAAGAAATCGATTAAGATCAAAAGTGAGATAAAATGTGAGTAGAGAAATTGAATATGAGCGTACTCTGGGAACCTTCCTTCAACTATTGAAGAGTGTAGATTCCTACTGAGCTGCAAATTTTGGAGATGCAATGACTTTAATCATACACATTAACACAATATAGTTATAATATATTCCTTTTATCAGATTAGTACCTGCATCATGTAGTATAAATTATGATATGACAAAAGTTGAGATCCCATTGCATCTTTTGTCACAAGGCAATGGATGTAAGCCCTGGTATAGTTCTTGCAAACCTGTGACAGAATAAATAAACTAAAAAATGTGCTGGCTTCTGCAAAAAGATTTATCAGATAAAAAATTGACCTCCTAAAACATACCATACAAGAGCAAGTAGGATCAATTGGACGGGTGTCATCAGCCATTGCTCTGTGTTTTAATTTCAATACTCCCTGCAAATTTACAGGAAAAAAGTTAAAAAATATACTGACACATAAATGAGTAGAATTTATAGAATTATTTTAAAACTAGTATTACTGCAAATATATTAAAACCAGTGCAATAAAAAATTGAATCACTAGAGCCAATAGGGAGACAGAGCATCATTATCTGTTAAAGTTCAGTTTTTTCAATGTTGATGTATACACAATAATTGCAATTTTCTTATCAGTGTCTTAGTCCTTGTACAATTATTAGGAATAGTTGGATACATGTATAAGACTGTTGTGTTTGTGTGTGAAGAAAGAACGTCATAAATTATCAATAAAAAGGATAAAAAATGGCCACCTCAGGAATGAGAGCAGTGCCAAAGCGTGCTGTACGGGTGGGATACACGCAGTCATACATGTCAGCACCCAAAGCACTACAAACAACAATATCAAGAGGATAACCAACTCCCTGAAAGTTCATGCAAAATGTGATGACGTTACACATTTACACTGAGTATTTTTAAAACAAAAAATCGGTTCATATGATCAAGTCATTCTGACCATAACATATCGTGGCTTATTCTCTGGCAAAGCAGCAGTGCACTGAGCAACAACTCGCCAAAATGAATTTTTATCTTCGCCGCCTGAAAGACCACCAATAGCATAGCTGTGACAAAAGAAAATTATATTTAACCCCACATAACTATTGAAAAAAACTATTATTTCAATTTTCAAGACTCTTCTGTCTGCAGGTGTTCATATATAAAAGCAACTTGTGTCCATATGAAAATTATGTTCTTTGCTGGGAAAAAACCAAGCTCAAGTATAAGTATTCAAACATTACCATGTAAAAATACACGTTTTCCAGTGCTGATTGCAAGGGATGGTCTGTAAGGTTCATTCTAATTTGCGTAAATTCATAAAAGAAAACCTTTATGCTTCTAAATGTCTTCTATACTAGACCAAAGTCTTCAATATTATGTTTTCTAGTATCAATGGATGTCACTATATTTGGGACACAATCACACAAAAAAAAACAACAAACTAGGGCTTTTCCTCGCTGGATCAAGTTCAATACACGTTGATCTTAATATTTTTAATGATTTTGATTTAAGTTTTCTTGGCTTTCCTGTACCTCAATTTTGTCCCATAAATCATCAATCTCGACACTAGCAAAGGTCCCCAAAAAATGAAACATGGATATATATATATATATATCAAAGGGGAGAAAACTAACAAGTTAAATGTATTTAACAATGTAAAATTATTTTAAGCTTAGAACTTGTCATAGTGCACATACGATTTATGAATAATTTGTTTAACCAAGTTCAGTTTAGGAAGGCAACTGTACCCAAAGCCAAGTCAAATCAAAGTGGCCAGTATGTCCAGTATTAGAAAAACCATAAACAGTTTACATGTTGACAAGAATTTACACCTACCCAGGCAAATTGCGCTCCACCAAACCTTTGGCACAGATATCCCTGATTACAGAATACCATAATTGATAAGCAATATACAACTTACACACTTGGTAAAATAGTAATTACATATAATGAAGAACAAATAGCAAGAATGTTATGTTTTGTGCTGGAATTCACCTCAATATAGGATCTAAACCACCTTGCACAATACCAAATAAGTTTTGATCATGAGGTCTTTTGTGAGCTGTTACATAAGGAAATGTGCATCGTTATTTGGCACGAAAAGTAGGCAGTGCTAGAAAACTATATGAATGGAATTAAAAGTATGGCCTATTTTTTCTATTCAACATTCATGCTAAAATAAATATCAAACCTTTAACAAACTGACCATGCGATATATCATTGACCAGAATTTTATACATGGCAGATGCCAAGTTTATAAATCACTTTCATCCTCTCTTCTATAACAAAGTATCTAATGTGCTAGTGATTGAATAAAAGAACTCAAGAATCGCCCTTCCAGTGTCTTTGTCTTTTACAGTTCTATCTTCTTTCAAGAAATACGATATACAACAGAAATGTGTACTAAATAATATTAAGAAAATATATTACTGCAATTAGGCTAGGTTTTTCATTATGAAGAAATAGCAATCCAATAACCAAGTGATATACAACTCAAACAGCCACTACAAAAGAAATGGAAAACAAAAATTTAGATGCTTGTTCCATTTCAAAGATGTGCATGGTTATCAACATTATAATTTACAGGATCTAGAATGTAAAGGTTATTTGGGTGATTTTTAAGTAAAGGAAAAAGGGATTGACTGATATGTTTAATGGTTGCTTCTCAGGTTAGCTTGAATAACGTGCAAGTCTGAATTTAAAATGATTTCAGTTGCACTCATGATTCACAATAAGGGAATAAAAAATTGAAAATGGGAGGATTACTTTCTTCTTTTGCATCACAAGAATAAGAATAGTTAGGCCAGAGTTTGTCAGGCGTCAAAATTCAATTCTCCTTTTTGTGACTCTCTAATCCACTTCAATATTACCTGCTATACATCTGTCTATCCATCTAAGTGTTCGATACATAGCTTCCTCAACTCGTGGACCAGTAATGGTGGTCTTTACAACATCATCGAGAGCCATAATGATATCTGCTCCAATTCTATTCTGCATAATGAATGACAAAACCAAGAAAGCCATAAAACAAGAGAGCAGCAAATCTTTCAAAATCCTTTACAGGTAAAAACTGTCACCACAACAAATGAATGTCTTAAACGGCTGAATTAAGAAAATAAGAAATAAAGAAACATAGAGGGAGAAAAGAAAGAACTGATCAAGTGAAATTGGCCGATTCTACAATACTAAAGTTATGTACAATGTCTATACATCTCTATTAAAAGACCAAGTGGGGACTTTTCCGTGTATAGAAAGAAAGAAATATCTTAAGAACATAAACAAAATTTTGAATGATTTACAATGAGTAGTCACGTTCCATTGATAGTAACCTGCAAAGTATTACAGGCTGTCTTGAATTGTCATTTGTAATATCTCTCTATAAACTAATAGTGAGAAAGATGAATGAAGAGTAGATAAGAACAGCAAAATATGCACAAGGGAGAAATGGAAAAGAAAGATAAAGGACAAAACCTTTATATAAGGACTAAATTCCAAATGTTAATGGAAGTTCTAAAGAAATATGAACCCTCCCTCAATTTGGAAAAACTGTAGAAATGACTAATTTAAAACAACGAAATATTTTATTTAAAAGCAAAATCACATTATGCAGACTACCGTGATTTCCTATACATTTTAAACACAACATACTAATTCGAGCAAAAAGAAGGCACCCAGATAAAATTAAAAGAAAAACATAGAGAAAGGCATTTTACTTACTTGGATTTGGATTGATTCCTCAGGTGTTAGAAGCATTGGTTTTCCATCAACTGGTGACTGCATCAAGAGAATAACTTTTGTTGCAATAATACAAATAATAAAAGATGGCCATATACTTCATTACAATAATTCCATAAACCATTACTGAATGTAAATTCTTTTATTGAAAAATCAATCAAATAAATGCAATCAATTGATTGTAAAATGACAACCACTATTCCATTAATTGCAAAATGCAAGGGAAAAAACACTTTAATATTATCCTATCATGCCTCCAAGGGATGTAAATGGGGGTGGATGTGAGTGTGGGTAGTGTTTCCCCTGTATCCATCCCTAGTTACATTAACAGGTATTCAGACTGGCAATGGAGGCCATTATCCATGGATAAACTACATGTATACCTGAATTTAAAAAACATAACGGGTCAACATGCATCATATATAATATGTAGTTATCTGTATATTAATGTGTGAGAGTGTATTAGTAAACCAGAAGTATGAGACTAAATAAGTAAATATATATTGATAAGTCATTTCTTTTTCTTTCAATTTCTCTAGAATTTTTTAACAATTTTGGACTATAAAACCTGAAATCAATATGGAATACTAGAAAAATTTAAAACTCCGTCCATGTTTGATCCAGTTAAGCACAATTTTCAGTTTGGCAGAGAACTAGGCAATTTTTTAGAAGTCTAAACTAATCCAACTCTCCAGTTTTAGAAAGTTTAACCAGTTTTCACTGTTTTGTGGGTTAGAAATGATTTAGGCGGTTTAGGGTTTAATAAAACTGGTATGCAGTCAAAGTTAGCAGTTTCGAAGACATGGACACAAACCAGATTTCAGAACACTGATCACCAGTGAAGCAGAACACACTTTTGAAATATTGTCTATATCTTCAAAAGGGAAAAAAATACCTGAAATGTCACACCTTTTTCCGTGATATCAGCAAGATGCAACAGCGAAACCTAAAACATCAGTGAACCAGAAATGAATTCATTTAACACGGATCCTGAACATTATTATCAATCAACAAATGTATAGTATTGTTAAATCACATAACATATTTTTGTTGTTAAGCCTATTCTCACCGTTCATTTCTGATGAGTTACTTTCATCACTTCTCTTAAAAGTTACATATGTTCTTCATTTTGTAAGGTTACGCACTAAATGACATAATATATTACTCTAAATTATTCAGGATGAAAGGTAATAGTACGGTTGCTAAAATGTTAGAAATCACAACAGTACATGCAATGCTAATGAAAACTAGAACTAAATATACATAAGGTCATGAACTACCATTTGAAAGCCACCAGAGTCTGTAAGCAGACCACGTTGCCAATTCATAAAATTATGAAGGCCACCAACTTCATCAAGAAGCTCAGAAGTAGGTCGAAGGGCCAAGTGATAAGTATTTCCAAGTATTATTTGACAACCTATATCCTCAAGCTGGCTATTTGTCAATCCCTTTATTGTTCCTGATCATTCAAAAATCCCATCTATAAGACAAAATCGAAGCATCTCAAGTAAATCACAAGCAATGCACCAAATTCCTTACAAACCAAGACAATCACATCAAACAATGCAAATACCAACATTTAATATAGTGTTTTCCATGGACAAGCAATAATCATAAGAAAATAATTCACTTCAGAAAAAGAAACATAAATTGAGTATTGTGTTACAATTAAAGCGGAAACAATTTGGGAACAGCTAAAATCTTTCATCTAAATTTTTGTTCCAGTTTGGTCCCCTAAATATAAAAGGTTTCACTTTGATCACTTAAGATGTGTTTTTATTAGATTAGATTGCCACGGGTGACCAAATTAAATTAACGCAGTAGACTAAAAGAAGAAACATTTTGGTTAAGAAAAACACTGGACTGAGTGAAACTTTCTAGAATTGAACTAAGCAGACCAAACTGAACCCAAAAATACTTTAGCCAGTTGGGAACTCATTCAAAAAATGAACCTTGTTTTCTCAGTGCAAGCAAAGTTCTAAGGAGAACATAAAGCACTAGAAAAAATTTATTTATCGCATTGCAGCAGCAACCAAACAGGAAGAATCAGGAAGAATCAAGAAGTTTGAAGTTTGACCTTGCGTGCCCACAGGCATAAACAAAGGAGTCTGGCACACATGATGAGGAAGCGTCAACCGAGCAGCGCGAGCACGGTTGTATCTGCCAAGAACCTGAGTAAATAGCAGGATAAAACTGTTAAAACATCATGCACTAGCAAACACGACAAACACGTGGACATATATTATCTGTTATTGCATCCATCAAGACACTGCTCATTCAAACATTGAAAAGGAAAAAAAAAAAAAAACACTCAATGCTCGATTAACAAAATTCAATTTGATTCAACAACAAAGACAAAATCTCAGTAGAATAAAAAACGAGACAATGCGCCTTTGGCAAACCTCAAAAACAAGCGCCATGGAGGTTGTAGTATATCCTGACACAGAAAGAGGATCAGAATAAGGAAATAGGAAAAAAAAAAAAAAAAAAAAAAAAAAAAAAAAGGCGTTTAATAACAGAGGGAATGAGAAATAACTTACAGGTAGAGAGAGAGAAGAAGAAGGAGTTAAAGGAAAGTTAGGGTAGGTTAATGTGAAACAAAAGTGTGAGTGCATACCTTGGCGGCTGTGAAGTGCCTGCATATTTGTAGTGTTTGTTTTTAGTTTCGGTTTCAAACACAAACAGGAAGTGATGGAAAGGCTCGTCCCTCGAAACATGCTAACGACCCCGCTTTGACCCAACAATTTTCCTGTTCCTCCTTTCCTACTTTTTCATAAATCTAGTTTGTACCTCTTATCCCGGGAAGGGAACTTTACTAGGATAATTTTACCTACAATCTAAGGCCATGTGTCTCTCGGCTAGGGTCATAAATGTCTCTTACAAATGCTATTTCTAAATTTTAAAGTTACACTGGAGTTTTACTGTCTTCAAAAATATGAAATACAATTTTATTGGTAGACAATGTGAAGATTTTTTTATGAAAAAATATGAAATATCGAATGTTGTCTATATTTTTGCGAAGAGTCGTTCGATAACAAACTCAACACCGTTCTTTTCGAATGAAATAGACAAGTTTTGCTATTGTGTTTTCTTGAAAATAACTTCGGTAGGGTTTAGGGTTTACCGTTAATATTTTCTGTGCGTTTATAAAAAACACTTTGATAATAGTGAAAGTAAATGAGAATTGGTAAAGTAGATGAGAATTGGTTAGTAGGTAAATTTAGATAATAATATTAAGTTTGTGTTTCTTTTGACAGTTTTATCTTTTGTGTCAGCCTTTTTAGGCCTATTGTTCATTTAAGTGTATGTTCACATTTTTTTCTCTAATGCACAAATAATAGTTTTTGTTTTTTTTTTTTTTTCTTTCTTCCACTTTCAGTTAATCTTTCATTGCATATGCTAGCCTTTCAGGATTAAACAATAAAATTTACCTTTTACAATATTTACAAAAGAGCTACAATTTCACTCAGTTTAAAATTAAAATTTACTTACACCAATCAAATTTTATATTTTACTTCCTTATACAATCTCATAAATTAGAATAACAAACTATTAATTATATCTATAATGAATGAATAATTAAAAAAATAAAAAAATGTTGATGGTAAAATTTAATTCTAAGTTTCACTATTCATTTTTGTTTTTTAATTTTATTTTACACTATTAATTCATAACTTCAGATATTCTCACACTATCCCACAAAATATCAAACAAATATTGATGTACATCTGTATAATAATTTTCATATTATTTCTAATCACAGGCCTTATATTAATTTTTATATTATTTTTTATAATTTTTATAAGATCACCACTCGATCTTATTTTTTTCAATAATTATGTAATACTAATTTTTAAATTTCACAAATGAACAATTAATAATAACATATTAAATATTTTTCAAATAAAATTATATGTATTAATATTAATAGAAATAATATAAGAAATCATAAATCAAAATATAAAAAAGTCATGTAAAGTGTATAACTACTTCAATGAAATATAAAAACAATTAAAATTATATCATCCCTACGCAACTTCAATTCAAATTAGATTACACAAAGAGTGTGTTACTCTTATATGACTTCAACCTTATATCACAACACACAAATTGTGTCTATTATGTACTATTTCATGAAAGAGAAAATATGAGAATGAGGTTAAGTGTAAGAACGACTTCTTTACATTAAAGTTGTGTTGTGTAAATATGGATTGTTTATATAACTAAATTTGTTAAAATTTATCTATATTTATAATCTTAGTTTAAAATTATACAATGACATTGAAAAAACTTCATATTTTTCTAAATATTTATTTATACCAAAAAATATTTATTTGTTAACATGTAATATTATTTGTTATAATCAACACTAAATAATTTAAAGTTGTTAAATATTTATTTAAAATTAATAATAGACTATAGACAAAGTATTTACTCAAGTTTTATATTTAAATACAAACATATGTGAACTTATTATTATCTCTTTTGTTTAAGTATTATTAAAAAAGAATGGTGTATACTCAAGTTAATATATTGTTACATTTTCTATATTTTGTTGTTATTATTATTTACTATTATTTTAATTTGAAAAGTTAAAGGATAGAAAGAATTTAACAATAAGTATGTGAAATAAATTATTTTCTAATGTTAAAGAAATGTTGTTGTTAATGTACAACGTTAGAAAACTAAATCATTAAAAATATTTATAATATTTTAAGTTTTAAACCGTAGATATTATATTTATATAATCATATTATTAATTATTTTGTTGGCCTAAGAGATAGATACATTCATATTAATATATATTCTTACATATGAAATTTTGAAGTGTTCCTTCTTTTCAACTTAGTCACATTCACTTAATCTTATTTTTATACTATAACTTTTTTTTAAAGATAAAATGGAATAAACAAAAGAAAAATTTATCTTATAATAATAATAGCTAGCAGTAAAAAGTGTACAAAAACAGTTATTTTCCCCATAAAAAAATACAGCTAATTAGCGAAAACTCCAGCTCTTATCTGCCTCCATCAATCATACAGAAATGTGTAAAAAGATCCCATTGACGTTTTTTTATCATAATTGGCATACTTAAACAGAAAACAAGTAAACAAACTCCTTTTTTCTAGATGTCCAAAACAAAACACAAAACTGAATGTAGTTCCTTATAGATGCTTTTGGTGTTATTCTATAATAAGAAATAGAGCTTCAAATCTATGTTATCTTTAATGCAAACTCTGTTTTGAATCCCAAGTGACCAACCTCAAAAACAATGTAGTGGGATTGCTGTTATTTGGAAAGTTTTTATATAGTTCTATATAATATATATTCACATTCTCATAAACGACAGAAGTCACGCAATATATAACATTCACAATTAACAACAGAAAGTCACTGGTGTCTCAAAACAAAAACATACAAGTAAATACCAACGAAAGTCAAATCCAACTATCCTACAGAAGAATCATCAATCATCATCTTCTAAATCCAATTTTCCTTTATCATTTTCACCACCATTAATTTTTGGAACTGAAACCCCATAAATAGCCCTGGAAAAAAGCCATATAGTCACTTTCCAGAGGTTTCTGGAAACAACTCAAAGCACCGTCATCCCAGCCACCATACTAAACAACTCCTGCACGGCCCCTGTAGTGGCCAGCTTCCGCTATGCTGCTAAAACCCTAATGCAAACCTTTATTGAGTAGATAACTGAGGTGAAACTCCAAATAAGTTCTGTCCTTACCAGATTTAATCCTCCTCCCACATCTCCGCACCCTAGTCTCTTTCTTTGATTCAGTGCCATTTGTAACATGAGAGGTTATTACTACTACAGATTATATAAGAATGTTTATCACCTTCATATGTTCTTCAATGAGCTATCTCACTTAAAAAGTGTACAAAAACAGTTATTTTCCCCACCTAAACTAGGTGGATTGGAGAAAAGCCGAAATGCTAACAGAAGCACATTTTCCTGACCTTCATACATACCAACCTCTGGTATCAACATGGATACTCAACAACACTAAGCATAAGAAACAGGTCATGCATAATCAAATATCATGCCACCTAATGCCCTCTATCAAATCCAATGCGAGTCCTACCAGAACCTCCATCGTAACCATCCCGCATCGAAGATCCGGCACTTGCCCTCATAGTTCCTCCACCACCCACTTTCTCCATGGCCTTCTTACCCTTCTTCACCTCTGTCAAAAACTGATCCAAACCAAACGGATCAGCCTCCTCATTCTCAAACTCAACCGGCCTATCTCTGGGACCGCTCCTCTCAGAAGCCCCAGCAAAGCCTTTATCAGGCTTAAACCTATCAGTCTTCATAATCTTCTCCAACTGTTCATCCGCACCTCCATAAGTCTCATCATCAAGATTCTTCTTCGGCCTATACAAGGTCGAGAGAGTAGGCTGTGCAGTAAACAACCCATGCTCGTACACATTGTACTGATCATCAGTGGCAAACCCAGATGAAATCCCCTTATCCTGGTTAAACAGCCTCTCATCATACATAACCTCAGTCCCTGGCTTAGTAGAAGCCATACCAAGAGCAACTTTTTCACTGATATCACGATCCCTGTCACGTGTGATCTTGCTCCTCTTCCCCATAGCAGCATCCTTAGCCTCCAACCTCCTTTCCCTCTCCCTCTCCTTCCTCCTCTCCTCGCGAATTTTCTCTCGCTGCATCCTCTCCTCCCTCTCCTCTCTACTCTCCTTCACAAAACTCTTATCCCTATCTCTCTCCCTCGGATTCTCCTTCTCATGCTCATAATCAACTCTCATATCATCCTCGTCAACGGGCACAGACGCAGCCGGGACCGGCACAACCCCAATTCTCTCCCCTCCAATTCTCTCCGACCGTGCCTTCTGCGCCAATGCCCTCAACTCTTGCTCTTTCCTCTCCTTCTCCTTCAACATCATCTCCTTCTGGACCTTCGACCTCATCGCAACCGCCTCCCTCGCCTTCTGCTCCGCCACATACAGCGCCTCCGATAACTTAGCAAAATTGTCATTAATCTGAACCTCTTGAAGGCCCCTTCCATCAGCAGCCAGCCTCTTATCAAGCGGAATAGTGTAACCCTTCGGATTCTTCCAATTCGAAATACACGGCGGAATCTTCCAATCCTGCTGGTCCTTCACTGTCACAGGCCGCGGCGGCGAGTGCATCACAGGCACTGGCGGAGACCCCGACGCCTTCGGAACACGCTTGTGCTTAAACTTCGGAGGCTCAAGCGGATCCACCGGCATCTCAACCATCCTAATCACTCTTTCCTTAGCACCTGAATTAAACGCCGCGGATTGCTGCGAGGGTTTGTATTTTATATACTTCGCGTCGGAATTCTGTTTCGGAACGTTCTTCGGTTGGGCGGCGCTGAGTCTCACGTTCACGATCTTCTCCAGCGCGGCTTTAGTCTCCTGCATCGTTTCCTCAATCTGTTTCTGGGTTTCGTCGTCAGAAACGACGTCGTCATCATCGGAGGCTTCGTCGTTTTTTAGGATCTTGGGGATGAGGTCCTTCTGCTGCGTGTACACGATTTTGCGCGCGTTTTCGTTCTGCTTCACGATGGCGTCGTAGGCGACGTTGCCGTGTGCGTCGACGGTGACGGGAAGAATTTTGGATCCAGGTTTCGAGGACCTGTCTCTTCCCATGTCGAGAGGGTACTGTGCCACGTGAATCTCGGGGAAAGCGCCACCGTCACCGAAGTCCTCGATTTTGCGGGGGACGAAGCCAGCGCGCTTCAGGTACGGTGGAACGGGTTTCTGCTTGGTGGCGGCGGCGGCGGATTTCTCCTCGGAGGAGGAGAAGCGCTGCTTGAACCATGGATCGTTGGTGTGGTCGTAGTAGGTGGTGGAAGAGGATTTCGCCGGAGGAAGTAGCTCCTTCAGAGTGGCCATGGTTCTGATGTAGGATTTAGGGTTTACGAAACTAATTTGACTTTTTGGTGTTTACGAAACTATTGTTATATATATAGCTTTTATATTTTTTATATTATTGCCTTTTATTTTTTAAAAAAAATGTGAAAATATTCAGATATATATAACTGATTGTGGAGAATTGAAAAAAAGAAAAAAAAAAAAAAA
>Ga0209700_108917_pt1 | contig 12248 bp, 7 predicted proteins | sample SiratroredBW_FD_187528 | JGI IMG/M metagenome (GOLD analysis project Ga0209700, IMG submission 187528) | Root nodule microbial communities of legume samples collected from California, USA - Siratro red BW (SPAdes) (version 2) | ecosystem: Host-associated > Plants > Roots > Nodule | place: USA... | reverse complement strand
TTTCAAATGTTTTATTTATTTAGAAAAATTATTAAGGAGCCCTTCTTTGATTGAGATCATAACCATCACCAACTTGAACTTCAAACTTACTCCCACAACACACATTTCTAGATCCTAGACTCAAGTTTTCAAACTTCAAGAAATCTTCATCCATCCTTCACATGATCTAGAGCATCTTCACTTGGTTGAATTCATCAAATCACTGCAGCAGTCCACTGGTGCTAACAAAAAGTTATGATTCATTGTGACTTGACCCACCTAACCTATATCACAGGACAATTGATGTTACATTTAACAATCTTCAACTCAACAATTGTCTCATTAGGAATTGAACTTTTTCACTATGACATAGTTCACCTGGTGTGCGTCACAAGAAAATTGTATAACCTGCAACATAATTTGCTATAATCATATATGCTTGATACGGAAGAATATTGTTCTGAGGAAGAAACACCGGAGAGATCTCAAACAATGAGAACTGAGCCAAAATCATATAAAGAAATGACACCACCTTCAACCCAAAACCTTAAGGCATTGGGTTTGTGGGTCTTTTTTTTTTATATGTTGTTTAACAATCTCATTTATACTCAATATAGGAGTTAGACTCACACTTAGATACCTAACATATATGATGTTGGTGGTGGTAATGGAAGACTTATGAAAATATAATCGAATATTTTTATTTCTTTTCTAAACATTGGTGTATAATTATATATTGTTTAGGGAACTCCAATTATTTGTATTTATATTATTATATACACGTACTTTAGTTGATATGCTATGTTGACTCCAACAGTTAAATTAAATGGAACGTTACAATATGTATATTATACTGAAATTATATTAGAAGAGAGGTGAAGAGAGCACAAAACTCTTCAATTATGACATAGCTCATTAGCTTTTTGTAAGAATGTAAAATAAAGTTGTTTTGAGACGTTGTTTTCGTCTTATATTTATAGTTGCATTGTTTACAATCTTCATCTTGATATTTTTTTTTTCCTTTAATGTTGATATGCAAAATTCTTAAAATTAACATGAATATTTTCTTTTATATCTTTTGTTTAGAAAGCACAATACACAATATTTCATATACTTTATGTTATTTTATTCTAGTATTGTGTGAGAAGCACCATATATATTCTTTCTATATATTACATAAATATAAATGTTGCAAATAATTATTAATTACCCGTTTAATTATATGAATATTTTTCAAAATCTTAAATAGCTAATTAATATAATTGATAAATTGAAATGATTATTAAATTATAATCTTATTCCAAATTTTCATCTTCAAACAACGTAATCCAAAAAACTATAATCTTTTTTATTTTAATTTTCATAAATTCATTTTAATATTTTGGATATATATATATATATATATATATATATATATATATATATATATATATATAATGTATAAAAATTAGAGAAAAAAAAGGTAATAGAGCTGTCCCATTCACACACGAAACAGAACAAATTAACTGAAAATGTTCCAAAATTGGTGACCGACCAAAATTAATACAGAGCCACCACTACAAATCACTGTTTTAAAAGTATGATTGATGAAAATTAATTAAAATAGTGATAACATATAATTTTGTTCACCAAAACGAACAAGACAAAATACAAACTGGTATCCCTTATGTATAAACTATACAAAGTATGTCGTTGGATTCTCCCTCATTTATTTACATTATAAAAGCTATTCGTTTGGTCGGTTAAAAAGATACTCCAAAAATTAGTTTCTATCATATTATTATATATGAAGATGTTCTAGTAAAGAGAAGGGAATTATACCCAATTGGTGGCTATAAGTTTCATAGTTCAGAGCACTTTAATAAATGAAAAGAAGAAAAGTCCAAGCCAAACTATGAGTCAGGCAACACGATCGATTGAGAGTATCCTTAGACACTTTGAGTGGTAGATATAAACTCTTTTTTAGGGCTTTTTTTTTTTGTATAAATACTTATAAAAAATAAAACGATATAAAATAATCTTTTTCCAATAAACTAAAGTTAGTTTATATATAAGTTAAAAAATTTATAAAGTGAACATATATATCTATCTTTTACAAGAAAAAAGTTTATCAAAACATAATTATAATTAATTTAGTGAAAGCTTCCTTATTTTTAATACTTGTCTTATATAACAACTTTATCAAACATGATATTGTCACTAATTATGAATTAACTCATCCATACAAAAATTATATAATATATAATGTATTTCCATCTTAAAATATCAAACCAATATTATTTTAATCTTAAATTTACTAAAATAATATTATTAGGTTAATTATTATATTTAAGATATTGTTTATTTTAAAAATTATAATTTAGTTTATTTTTTTAGAAATACTTTAAAAAGATATATTTAAATTGCTTACAGTTTCGAATCTTAATTGATGATACTATTTTATCTAGAGAAATAAATACATTTTTTTCTTTTTGTTTATTGATTTGTTTATTTGTGTCACTTAACGTGGGAATTCAATATTGCAAATTTGAATGATATAGACCTAATAAATTAGGAAAAACATGTGAAAACAGAAAAGCTATGAATCACGGTGGGTGAAAGACAGAGAAGGTTCCATCACAAGGTGTGACGGGTGCATCGTGAGTGATGGGTGCGACAATGGACATTAATTATATAATGTTTGTATGAAAATAATGAAAAGAATCCAACCCAAAATATGAATGATTCTTTGAGAAAGCAAAAAAGGTTCCATCCATCACCACCATCAATCTTTATGGTGTCACTCATAATTGGTGCCACCTTCAGTGTGAGAGGTCTATAATGTAATTAATACACAATGGACCAACAAAGTAATCTCTAGTAATAGACTACACACTTATTCATAGGATAAAAACTTTATGTTTCAATCTCCTTTCAAAAATCCAAAATGTGAATTAGTACGTAGTTAAAATTTTCAAATGATAATATTTAATTATTATGATTTTTTGAATGTTCCATTGAGATTTTCTTACAATTAAAAAAAAAAACGGATATTGTTTAGAATTATACAATTTTAAGAAGAACTAGAACTTCTCTTTTTTGTTCGTTTTCGTTAGACTTTTCTTCAACATGATGAAGCCTTTCATTTTTTTTTCTTTTCCTTGTATCTCTTGAAGATGATGATAGAAACATTCATGCTTAGTATTTTTTTTTAAATAAATTTATTATGATGCACTTTTAATTAAATATGAAAATAACTTTTATTTCTAATATTATTCGATAATGAAAGGAAGATTCTAATTTTGAACATGAAATCACTATATGAACTTATCTTTAAAGAAAAATTGTATAACATTTTAAAGTTTTTGGATTTGTTTGTTATGTTCATTTGCCCACATCTCGAAGAACTAAACTTGATGCAAAAGCAAGAAACTGTATTTTGGTTGGTATGACGAAAGGAAGAAAGACTAGAAGTGTATGGATCTAAAAGCTTGCCTTTTTGTTATTTCTAAAGACGTTGTTTTTTATGAAATTTCACTATATTATGAAGGAACGATAACTAACCAAAAAGGAAGCTACAAATTCAACCCCTAAAATTATAGAATTGGGCATAATTGATAATCCTTCAGAGAAGCAAGGTGAAAGAGGGAGTTCAAACACTTAACAATTAAAGTTGCAATGTCCAGAAAAATAAACCAATGCAACTAGATCCGAGAGGCCACAAAGAATCACTGTTAAACCTCTACGTTACAAAGATGAAAATTTTATAAACACATATTCTTGCTTCTTTGTAGGTCCCATTGATGATGAGAAAGCCCGTACCTTTGAAGAAGTAAAAAGAAACAAAGAATAGGAGCTTACAATGGATCCTAAAATGAAGGCACTTGAGAAAAATAAACTTGGAGCCTTGTTTCCAAGCCAAAAGATGTACAACTAATTTTTTGTAAATGAATATACAAAATCAAAAGAGAATCGAACGGGATGTTGAAAGATATAAAATGTGGTTGGTGGCTCGATGCTTCTCTCAGAAATATGGAGAAGACTGTGAAGAAACTTTCAACCCCGTAGCCAGGATTATTTGTTCGCATGGTATTGGCCTTAGCAGCATTCCATGATTGTAAATTATGGCAACTTGATATGAAGAATGTGTTCTTATACAGGGAGATGGATAAAGACATCTATGTAGAGCAACCTCCAGGTTATGTTTCTAACTCTCATGCTAATTAAATGTGCAAGTTTAAAAGGTTCTCTACAGGCTCAAGCAAGCTCCACGGGCATGGTATGGTAAAATCTCAATATTTATAATTTTGTGACTATCAGGCTTCGGATTCAAACTTCAGCTTGTTTGTCAACAAACAAGGAAGCTTGCATCTGATTGTGTTGTTGTATGTGGATATATGATAATAATAGGATATCATGCAACATAAGTTGAAAAAACTTCAAAATGAGTTGCCCATCAGATTTGATATTAAGAAGTTGGGGGAGCTACATCACTTTCTTGCTTAAAGGGGACAAACTTGGCAAATGGTATCTTTCTTTCTCAAGAAAGTTATGCCAAGAAGTTAGTTGAACAATTTGGGATGAATCAAGAAAAAGATGTTCAAATTTACTTGAGGCAAACATTCAATTAAGGCGTGAAGAAGGATCACTTTTGGCGAATTCGTAGCCTTACCATGATCTTGTCGGTAGTGTTCTATATTTAACTATCACAAGACCCAATATTGCCTTTTCAATTGGTTTGGTTAGCAAGTTTATGCAATCACTGAGAAAAACTCACTTAGAAGCAGTAGAAAGGAGTTTGAAATATGTGAACTCAACTCTTGATATGGGGTTATTTTTCAAAAAGAAAGCTACCTCCTCTATAGTTCGTTTCACCGACACTGATTTTGGCTATACTTGATGATTGAAGGTAGGTATGTATTTCTTAGTGGCGGTATAAGTATTTTTTGGTGTAGTAAGAAACAAAATTCAATTTCCTTGTTAACTACAAAGGCAGAGTATAAAGTTGTTATTCTTATTGCTCAAGAATTTTTTTGGCTTCAAAGTTCTACCAACAATCTATATCATCCTCTAACTAAGCCAACTACACTTTGTAGAGATGATCAGAGTGCTTTCAAGCTCACAAATAATCTAGTATTTTATGCAAGAACAAAACATATTAAGATCAAATATCACTTTATTAGATAAAAGGTTCTTGACAACAACATCGACGCATTAAAAGTGTAAAGTAAGGAAAATATTGCAAACATTTTTTTACAAAATCACTTTCTAAAGCTTCTTTCGAGTTTCTTTATACGAAACTCAGGTTAATATCCAAAAAAAAAAAACTTAAGAGAAAGTGTTAAAAATAAAGTTGACATTTTACATTATATCTAAAATAATCTAAAGTCTAAATACTTTTACTAAAATACCTTTATATATTATTAAGGTATATAAGAGGAGTGTAGAATTATCTTCAATTAATTAAAAATATATAATGATCCGTAGAATAATATAAATAAGACTAATCCCGTGTCTCCTTAGTAGTCAATTGGAAAAATAAAAATCTTTTAGTAAAATTTTATTTTTTATAACTTTTTTTCTTGAATCATTTATTTTATTTTTTAAATTATTTTTTTATTAGATAGTGTCACTTTTTGTTTATTCGATTTTGGACTAATAAACTCTCATTTTCTCCTATTTTTTTTTATATTTTACGGACATATGAGATAATAGATGAATTAATTATGTTTGATAATTTTATTATCATATAAATAAAACTTTATTATATAAATTATATAATCCATTATCTCACTAGATATTGTGAGATTCTCACACACTTTGAAGAACAGGATTTTTAAAATTGTATTTTTAAAGTATTTAAAATTGAACAAAAATGATATGATATTGTTATATTTTTTAAAATTGAAGCTGGATTACTCTTTTCACGGGTAAAATGTTAAATTGAACAAAATAAATTATAAAAAATTTATTAAACTTTAAACTAAAAAACTTTAATTTTTTAAGGTGAGTAATGATGATGATAGTAGGATAGAACTTGGTATAGCAACCAATCAATATTAATATTAGAAAGAGGTACAAAGGCGGTGGAGGACAACATTATAAAAGTGTGAGTGTTTCTAATGTTAGTGGTTGGGAATCCAAAATGAGATGCGAATTCACCAAAATACAATGTCAAATTTCATGGAATTGCATTGCATTTGGATAAAGTTAAGGACCACTTACCAAGATTTCGATCTTCTCCTTTGTCGGCAACAATTCCCTTTTCACAATTGTTTTTCATTTTCATTTTAAATAAATGTTCATTACTACTAACAATAATATACCAATGGGTAAGATAATTTATTCATAAACAAAAATATTTTCATTCTCCTCTGCCCAATATTTTACATATCTACATAATTATAACTTAAACTAAATAATATTGATTAAATCATAGTATAATCACATGCAAGATTGAGTAACTGAAAAATTATATTAAAGAAACGAATTTTCATATTAGTTATATCTTATCGGAATCAAATCAATCTAATTCAGTACTCATTATTTTTAAAATTGAAATTTTTCGCAAATTTGATGAATTCAAATTGATAAATAGTTTTTTTTTAATTTCAGTTATTATTATGAATATTTTTAATTTGTTTTTTTCGTCAAATGAGTCAGTATTTTTTTTTATTAAAATCGTACTGATGACATGACAATACTAAAAAAATGTAAGGTCTTTTATTTTCTTCTGACTCTCTTCACTTTATCTATTTTTTTTCTTTTCTTTTTTAACAATCTTTTTTATTTTTCTAATTTCATTCCTTGAAATTTTATTTTTCTTAAATGTGAAAATATCTTGTAATATATCTTGTAATAGTTGAGAATTAAGAATCATTTTTAATTAATAAATTTTTTAATCAAAGTAATTTTTTTTTTACTTTGTAGATTTTTTTTAATCTACCATAATCTTGGTAGAGATAGTTGAGACTATGAACTTGATTAAACTTATGTTAAAATTTTGTTATGTTTAAATACTTTACTTTAAATTTCTATATTTTGAAAAATTCTCTTATTTGAGTTGGAAGTTATTAATTACATATAAAGAAATATATATATATATATATATATATATATATATATATATATATATATATATATATATATATTAATTAACTTTAATATAGATAATGTGGATGTGAAAGTGACTTAGTCACAGTATCTTGATTTCTGTATAAGAATTATATTTTGTGTAAAACAAATTTGAATGCTTAAAATTGAATGAGAATGTTAATTGAGTTTTTTTTAACAGAGGATTGTTTTCAAATATTATGAATCGGATGTTCTTATGAGATGTTGATATACTAGTTAGATTATGCATGTTAAAGTATAAAATTTCTTAAATTGAGTTTTGAATAAGATTTAGATGAGTAGAGTTAGTTTCCTATAACTTTTCATATATTAGTTTATGAATTTTGGTATGAATGAAAATACATATTTAATTTGAATGATCAAGGATGATGTTTAAGCAAATTATGGATTGTATTGATCATTTTGAATTGTTTGAAACTTGTATATATTAAAGTGGTTTTGAATAAAAATTTTGAAAATAAATCCTGGTTCTTTTGTATGAATTTGATTTTTTTTAAGCTAAAATAGAAAAAAATTCACTTTTCGTCTTGGCTTTGTTTTTGTTGAAGTAAATGATTTTTCGTTCAAGCAAAAATGGAGCTAAAACTCAACCCTTCCTCTCAAATAAAGAATTTTTTTTTTTTCAAGAAAGGTAAATTTGGCTCAAGCTAAATAAAAAATTCTTCTTTCTTGTCCTTACTTTAATAGATTGAATGTAAATGCTTAATATAAATGTAGAATGAATATTAATTTGTATATTTAATTGATTTGTTATTTTGTTTAAATGAGTTATATTATATGAGAATGATTATTGAAAAGGACTATACTTGTATGAATTTGGGGTTACAAATCTTAGATGATATGTGAACTATTGTTAAAGTGTATATTAAGTAAAGACACTTATGTTATAACATAAATTCTCTTGCTTTGTTGATAGTTTAACTCTCACAAAATAAGAAATCAGTGGTGAGAAGTTGAGAGGAGGATTTCTTCTACACTATGACATATGTAGATGTAGGACTTGGATTGTAATCTACTTACTCTAATCTATTATTCTTATGTTTGTTTGTTAGTCTAAGTCTGTATTAAATTATATGTTAGTCTTTTACAGGACATGTTTAATGTAAATATTTCGTAAGGTGTCGATTGATATTCCATTTCCATGTGTGATCTATATGGTTTTTAAATGTCTGTGTTGATGAAATTAAATTATTTGTGAATTTTTAATTAAAAATATTTCATTTTTGGTATATTTTCTTGTATGTTGAAAACTTGTTTCAATAACTTACTCTTCTATATTTTCTGTGATAATTTATTATAATGATTCAGGAACAAATATAAATATAGATGTCAAAGAAAACATCAAGAAGATATTAGATGTCTAATATAATGTGTTATTTTTAAGGCACTTAAAATTATTAAAAGAGCATTATATGCCATCTTCAAAGATATTTAATAATTTTCTAACCAGGTTTTTAATAATGCAATTATAAATATAAAAAAATTAAAATACTCTTAATCAATTAAGTCATTTGAAATAATTTTGAATATTGAGCTAGTTTATTTAAAGTTAAAATAAGAGTTTCTGAAATCACTTATTCAAGAAAATGATAAAAAAAAATATTAAAAAAAGTAGAAAATAATTTAGTTTTAAAATAAGCAGATTAAACAAATGCATAAAACACAAAAAATATATTTCTTTAAAAAAAATTAAAACTAAACATATATAAATCCATCTATCATAATTTTATCAATGTAAGCTTAACTCAACCCTCTAAATCAATTGTCAAGGTGATGTTTGTTTCTACTTATATAGTATAATTTATTTTTATCTCTAGTTGTTGTGAAACCTCTAATACATTTTCTTATGCTGGTAAACCTCCAGTCTGAGAATCAAGGAGGCCTATAGACACAAATTTTAACTTGGATAGACTCTTAATTATTTTGATACCATATTAAAAATGACTTTAATACTATATTAAGGTAGTGTAATTTTAAGCCTAACTCAATTATAAAAAAAATAAATTTATTAAGTTTAAATCTTCACCTAATAGATAGTGATATCATAAGCTCAAAACTAGACCATCATAAAGTCTAATATCATATTAAAGGATGATACCATATTAAGATAGTAAAATTTAAGTTTAACTCTAAAACTCATAAGATGAGATTTGTCATTTACTTATATATTATAAATTATAAATTAATTATATTTTTAGTCTATATAAAATCTCTAAAACATTTTTTCTTATTAAAAAATAAATATCTCAAACATGATATTGGATAAATTATGGATGGTCTAATCACATTCACATAATAACTCCAAATAACTTAAAACTATGATAGATTCTCAATAACTATAACATCATCTTATTAAGTTAAAACTATGATAGATTTTCAATAAGTCTAACATCATCTTATAAAGTGAATATTATTTAAAAATAAAATTATGTTAATTTTTTGTACTCCCTTTATTATTTACAAACTATAACTTAGTCTTATATATTTAAAGAATTCTACCTGACATGGTTACGATGTATAATTTGGTACGATATATGTTTTCTAACTATATATTCTTACAAAATATTTATCAAATTCATTAATAATTAAATTCTGTCAAAATGATGATCACTCCTAGTGAGATCTCACTTTTCAATTACATTTTTTTGTAATTCACATGTTTAAATCCAAGATTTTGTTTAAGATAATCGAATCCAATACTTCTTGAATTATTGGTATGTGAAGTGTGAATTTTAAGTTAGAAAAAAAGATAATATTGTTTTTTTTTTTCAAATAATAAAGAGATAAAAATAAAGAATTAAATTCTTAAGAAAGAAAGAAATTAAAAAATATTTTTACTAAAATTAAATGTATTTGGAAGTGCATTCTTACACGGCAGGTGGAGTGTTGGGATGGGGGAGCCTTACCAAGAGGGATCTATCTCTCTGCCACTAAGTGTGTCGGTTGGTATTCCATCTCTCTTCTCTTCCCACTTCAATTATTTCTTAGTCAATGCACAATTTTTGGATACCACTCACTCAATTAATACAAAAATAGTACAGGTACTACTACTATAACACTTGTTACTTCAAACAAACTTAGTCAAATACAATGAACTTTGAGATCATAATCTTTATCATCACCCTTTTCCATTGCTTCATTGCTATTAGCTTCTTAGTTAATGTTCATCACTACCAATACTATGCACGTTTTTCTTTAGGGTGTTATTAACTTAAAATGAGATATTTTAGAACTATACTAGAATGCATTAAAAATTGTAGAGAATAATTTGAAAATAAGAAATTAACTTGTGAATGAATTTAGAATAATTTAATTATAAAAAATAAGAATAAAAAAATAATTTTCTAGTTTATAGATAAATTAAAAATCAAATTTAAATAAATTAATGAAAACAAAATTTTGCAAATTAAGTTATCTATAAGCCAATTTAAGTTTATATTATTATTATTATTATTTCTTCTAACTTTCTTATTTTATAGGTGTTTATGAAAAACAAATTATACAAATCAAAGTTTAAAATTAATATAGGAGTGACGTGATGACAATTTTATAATATTTACACAAACATTATACGCCAATTTAGTCAAAATTTAGAAAATATTTTTTTTTCTATTGTATTTTAAATCTTTTAGTTTTATCTTTGAAAATTAAGTGTTAGAAGTTAAAAATACTTTTACCTGGTATATACAAACATAATCACAATAAGGATCATTAAATGTGGCGAGGTTAATAATTTTATTATGGTGAGAATAACCAAGAATCCATCTGGCCAAGTTAAAAATATAACTACCTCTTATCCTTAAAATAAAGAGCTTAGAGGGAATAAGCACAAAGCTTATTATGGAAATACCTAAAATACCCTTATTTGGCATATGCTCCCGCATCATTCTTCCCGGGTTGGAAAAACCTAATTAAGTCCCTTTTTTTGAAAATGAGACTACTGAAATCATTCGTCTTAAATGAACCCTAACCAAGTCCTTTTTTTTGAAAATAACTAAATTTCTCTGCCTTTGGGCTTGACTTTGATATTGATGCTTGCTTATCTCGGTTGTCGTCATATTGTGTCTCAATGGAGTTAATACAATCTTGATATCAACCTTAATAAAAGAATAAGTATTTTTGAACCCATCATGGATAGCTTAACGATCATGTCAAGGTCGTCCTATCAACAAATAACATGCATCTATTGGAATGACATCACACGATACTTCATCTTGGTATTTACTCCCAATAAAGAACTGAACGCAACATCGCCTTGTGACTTTGACTTCATTTTTCTTTTTTAGCCACTGTAATTTGTAAGGATGCGGATGTGCCATAGTTGGAAGCTTCAATTTCTCCACCATATAATTTGCCACAACATTTTCACAGCTTCCACTATCTATGATAACCTTACATACCTTTTCTTTAATCGCACATTGTGTGTAAAAGATGTTGTGGCGAAGCCAACCTTCATCTTCAGTCAACATAGTAGCATTTAGATTACGACGAACCACTAAGGCCTCTCCGCAATCAGTCGGAACCTCTACTTCAATCTCATGGTCAATTTCTTCTTCCTTTGCATTCTCATTGGTTGGTTCTTCCTCGACTAGAGTGATAACTCTTCGATTTGGACAATCACCAGCAATGTGTCCGAATCCTTGACACTTGAAACACCTCTTGCTAGACTTGGAAGAGGAAAACGAGTTATGGTCTTCATTATTTTGTGGAGTAACCCATCACTACTAGAAAATTGTCAAATAGTGACCGAAATTAGTGACCGAAAAAATCGATCACTATCGGTGACCAAATCAGTGACCGAAAAAATCAGTCACAAATTTGATCACAGAATCGGTCAGAGAATCAGTCATAGATTCGATCACATAATCGGTCACAGATTCGATCACAGAATCGGTCACAAATTCGATCACAGAATCAGTCACATAATCGGTCACAGAATCGGTCACATATTTGGTCACAGAAATCGGTTACAGATTCGATCACAAATTCAGTCACAGATAATAATAATAATAATAATAATAATAATAATAATAGTAATAATAATAAAAATAATATTAATAATAATAATATTATAGTACTAATAATAATAATAAATAAAATAATTATAATAATATCGATAATAATAATAACAAAAATAATAATAATAATAATAGTAA
>Ga0209700_108915_pt1 | contig 12249 bp, 10 predicted proteins | sample SiratroredBW_FD_187528 | JGI IMG/M metagenome (GOLD analysis project Ga0209700, IMG submission 187528) | Root nodule microbial communities of legume samples collected from California, USA - Siratro red BW (SPAdes) (version 2) | ecosystem: Host-associated > Plants > Roots > Nodule | place: USA... | reverse complement strand
AAAAAAAAAAAAAAACAATGATAAGAAACAAAAAACAAGTAAATAGAACCAAAAGTTGAATAAAATGCTTCCAGCAAGATAAAATAGCTTTGAGGATAAAAGTCAAGTATTTTAGATTGTTCATCAGCATCAGTTGTGCATAGGCTTTTGGAAGTGCATGAGCACTGTACAAGAGTAAATTAGATATTATCAAGGTGATGGAAATATATATTAAGTTTAAAGTTTATGGTATCAACCATCAAATGGGTTAGCAAATAGGACAACACAAGAAAGTTACCTTGTCAATGGAAGGACACTTAGAAGTTGATCAAGTGGTAAGAATGGGACACCTCTCTCAAATTTTACTCTCACTTGACTCATGCCCCTTAAGTCCTAAGCAAAGGAATGATAGTAAGAAGATACCATAAACTTTAAACCTAATATATATTTCCATCACCTTGATAATATTTAATTTTACTCTTGTGCGTTGCTCATGCACTTCCAAAAGCCTATGCACAACCGATGCTAGATGAGCAATCTATAATACTTTACTTTTATCCTCAGGGTAAGCCATTTTATCTTGCTAGAAGCATTTTATTCAACTTTTGGTTCTATTTACTTGTTTTCTGTTTCTTATCATTGCTTTTTTTGTTTGTAAGGTTATTTCACTCATGTTCCTTGTATTGGTTAGTATTGTTTTTTGTTCATGCAGTGTAATTAGTGCTAATGGAAGCAAATGTTGTGTGTCTTTGATCTAGGAAATTTGCAAACTTCCATGGATAGATGATAGGGGCTAGTGGCTGAAACCAAAGAACTCAAAAATGAATTATCTGTGTGAACTACTTACTCAGTACCGTAGCATTCCACACAATTTTGAACACTTCATTTGCTAATGTTTTATGCATCTCAAAATCTCCTTTTGTGTTTTATAGGAAAAGGAGGCCAGAAGAATTTCACTCAAGGCTGTTAGCTTCTTTGTTAGAAGCTCTAGCAAATTTGCAGAGAAATTTGGTTCTCTATATGTTGACCCAAATGCGCCTTGCAAGTTAGACACAAAAATAAGGTTCGTCAACACACTCTCTACCACACAAAATCACAACTGAGACCGACTAAATAAACCTACTAAATTTGTGATCTTGAGTAAATTTTTTCTCTAATAACTTTATCATGGCTTCGACTTCTTTCTTTTTTTATGACAACTACATTGCAACGTTGCATGTACTTTTTTGTGTGGGAAATAACGCATAGTTCAATGTTTCCTTTGTTTGTGTTGTTGATACTTTTAGCAGTGCTGGCATTGGGGATACCATAAGTCTTTGCCATGAGTTTGTTGACAAGCCTTGCTCGGACATTTGTGACAACAAAGAAGATAGTGTCTTGTATGCTATAGAAATTCTGAACACAGTTTTCATTTTCTTATTTGACATTGATCATGTGAGTTAACTTCGACGATGGTTTTGACAGCGGTGGCAGTGTATAAACTTGGAATAATTTGGCTCCTCATCAAATCTCATATTATTAACAGCTTCAAGAAACTGCTCAAATGGAGCAGGACAGAAGCAACACATCAACTCTGGGGAACTGGTCAACTTTTTTCTTACAACCAAGAAAGCTTTTATTGTCACCCTGATAAACCTTGTAGTTTCCCTGAATATATCATGTCTTTGGTCATAATCAACATGCTGACCACACTAGCTCCTTGACGTGGTGAGAGAGCTTGTCATGGAAGAGAGAAACTTGGCGTATTTAAGAAGGCTGCCCTTGACATCGACTTTGGGACCAATTGTGAAATCAAAACTCATCTAGAAAATCTTCTTCGCGTGACTCTTCCAACCAATCGTAGCACCCCTCTTTAACAATAATATTCTTGATCTGAATCCCGTAAAGGGTAGTGTTGTTCACGTACTGCACAGTGAGGCCACCACCATGCTCATGGCATATTTCGATAAACAGTATTGTCCCAAGAAATTGGAAGAAAATTTCGTTAAGCAGTTGGTGTCTGATGAAGCTGTGGTGCAATTCGAATACTTCATGCAACTTTTTGAATCACGAATTTTGGTGGTAATTTTTATACAACGAATTATAATTATCTCCATTTGCTGGCCTTTTATTTCACATTCACGTGCAATAGCGCCTTTTCATGCATACATTTTTATACCCATACATGTGTCAATTTTTCATAAAAGCAGCAACCATTTATTACCATTCACCTAACAATATAGTACAAGGCCTACTTTGGTGAATTTTGTTTAAGAGTAGTTATACTTTGACTAACACAGGTGGCACACATCCACTTTACAACCTTATGTGGTGTTCTTATGTAGTGTTGATGTGGTTAAGATAAATGACGTGTAAAAAACATTCCTGCTGGCACTGAAAGTCATTTTTAGGGTTTACATGTTTGGGGTTTTATCTAAAATGCTGCCTAGATATTCTATCAAGGGTTGAGAAGTAGTGAGTTTGAATCTCAGATCTCTTAAATCTCCCCACTGCTGTCGCCGCTGCTATAGTCGTATCTGCTGCTGTCGCCGCCGTCGATTCTCGACCACCGTCAATTCTCTCACCACAGTCACTCGCCACCACAACCACTCTCACACGAAATCTCCTTTATGCAAATGGGTGCACTGGACTCCTATCACGTTTCAAATCTTAGATTTAGATACTTAAAATCTAATTATGCCCTTTCATAACAAAATATCCTAAATGTCCTTTAAAAAGAAAAGTCTCGTTTTATCCTTATCCACGTGTACAATTAAACCACTCAGTAATTGGCATCTGATTGTATGTCAGTTGTAATTGTCAAAGCAAAGTTTTCCTTTGTTTAATTATCTTTATTTGATCATTTGTGATTCATGTGGGGCCAGCCATGATGGTTTTTGTTAGATTAGAAATTCATCGAACTTCTTTAGAGTTACAAATTATATTTCACATCCACCAAAGCAAAGACACATGAGTCATTCCTTGTGACTTTGGCACAATATTCAATACTGGAAGAGATCATGTAATGCCCAATGCTCCTCGGACAAACTACACATTCTACTCCCTGAAATCTTGTATTTTGGAGCAAAGTGTTGTTCATGAATAATGCAAAACTTAGTGGCTCAAGTATTTCTGCCTTGGAGCTGGGTCTCTCGGCACTTCCGACACCATTATAGGAAGGCCGATTCAAAAACAATTCGGGTATGTTTTGCTCAAAGATTCAAAGTAGTCTACACTTTGTTATGGCTCGTTCCGATAATAGTACCTCATATCAACTTTATTTTTAAATCATACTAAGAATGTGATACTATTGGACAGTCTCACAACACTAAAGAAGTACCTTCCACTTTTTTAGGAGGAGATGAATTTTGATCTGAAGGCGAATTCAAACAGAGTTGTTCTACTTTTGATGAATCCAAAGTATAGGTTCAACTTCTTTTTCAACTCATAAGTTTTATTTACTTTTATTTGTAATAAGTCATTTGAATAAAGGTGAGATTATTTTTTCATAAAATAAGCATGGTCAAACGACATAGTTTGAACTTTTTTATGACTTTGATCGAGTAACCAAATTCAGTCACATTTATATTTCTTTCAAACGATAATGTTTAGACTCATTTAAATACTTTGGCCAAGAGACCTACTAAAATTTCATTTGAAAATTAGTAAAAAAAATTAACTACTTAATATAAATTAAAATCAAATTCTTTTTGAATTTTATATTTAATAAAAATTTTATTATATTTAAATAAAAGGTAATAAAACAGAGAATGAAGAAAAATTTAAATTTTTATTAATTCAAATATTTTTTATTATTTCTTAGATTAGGATATGGTTGTTCCTATTATTGTTATAGTACATCACACCTCACCCAAATATTTGTCTAATCACTCATTGAGGAACAACTATTTTGTTATTATTGTAATCTCTGGACATTGTCTGGGAAGGAGATAGGCTTTCCTTAGTCTTTTTCATAAAACATATTAGTTTGAACTTCAAAAAAAGTTAAATCCCTAAACCCTAAACCTTAAATTCTAAACATTAATCAACATATTAGTATGTTTTTTCTTTTTTTTATTAATTTGTATACATCAAAATTTACGTTTAGTTAAGTTCTTTAACTTGTTTAATTTTTAACATTGTCACAACTTATGAGATGTAATAACCAACTGTTATGACAAAATTATCTGCAAGGCAATCAGAATTTTAGCAAGCAATGTCTTAGATCGACCCAGCATTTGATCAGGGTAAGAGGTTAGGCCATATGACAACAAACTTGGTTGAATGCATAAACTTCATTTTGAGGGATGCACTTCCCATATGTGCTCTTGTGTATACATCTTTCAAAAGAACGAAAAATAGTGTTGTTGAACGAGGCACAAAGGTTGAGTGCATCTTATGAGTAGCCCATACATATCTACAATATATTACTGCCTTCCTACATAAAAATGAACAACAATTTGTTATGTGTCATGTGCAAAGATATAACTGTCAAAACACTAAGTTTGATGTGACGAGAATTAACCCCAACTTCGACATTAACCAATGTCTTTCACATACAAATTAAATGAATATTGGTGTGACTATAACCAGTTTCAAGCTCCAAGGCTACCTTGTGCACATGTCATAACTATTTGTTCATATTGCCATTTAGACTTAACTACATTTGTTTTCCCTGTCTACACCCCTTCACAAAAGTTACAAGGCCTATGAGCTACAATTTCATCTGGTTTTAAATCAAGATTATTGGAAATCAAGGCCTATGACAAAAATCTGTAGGTAACCAGACATTAACCAAGAACTACTTCCATTTCTTGTTTTCCACAAAATTTTATTAATGGCTATAATTTTACATTATCCACGTACAATTTCATCAAGTTTTGAAATCAAGATTATTGGAAATTAAGGCCAATGACAAAAATATGTAGGTAATCAAACATTAACCACGAATTACTTTCATTTCTTATTTTCCAAGAAATTTTATTGGTGGGTATAATTTTACATTATCCACTGATACTGATCCGGTTGAACTCAGCACCCAAAGAAAAAAAACCTTTAACCACTACATCACACAAACTATATTATTATTCTTATTATGATCATATTTACAATTATGATTATTAATATTATTATCGTTAATAATAATAATAATATTTTTATTTATATTAAAAACAAAAAATAATAATATTAACAACAATATAAATAATATCAAAAATAATATTAATAATATCGATAAAAATCATATTAATGAGATTTGTAATAATAAGAATAATAATAATAAAATTTAAATTGTTAATATTATTAATAATATTAACAGTAGTAATAATAATAATAATAATATTAATACCAATAATAGTAATTTCAATAAAAATATTATTATTAATAATAATATTACAAATATTTTAATCTAAATATAAATCATTTTAATAAATATATTATTAATATTAAAAATACAAATTAAATAATTAATAATATTAAAAACAACTTTAATAATATGGAAAAATATAATATTAATAATAATACTAATATCAATGATAAAGCTATTATTATTCATAATAATATTAATACTAAATATTATTTTTATTTTTATTAACAATAATAACTATAATATCAATAATAATATCAATAATATTAATAATAATAGTTATAATATTGGTAAAAACAATATTTATAATGTTTATAACTATAGTATTAATATAATTTATAACATTAATATTATAATATTATTAACATTAATAGTAATACTAATACTGATAATATTATTAACTATAATAAATATTAGTTCTTAATAATAATATCATAAATATTTTTAATACAACTGAAAATAATAGAAATAAAAATATTAATAATGTTAAAAATACTTTTCATATAAATATAAATTATATTAATAGAAGTAGTAATAATATTCAAAATATTAATAAAATATATAATAATAATAATATTAATATAAATAGTAATAATAATGTTATTAAAATTAATAACAAGAAAAGAAAAAATAATAACATTAATATCATTAATATTATTTTGTAATATAAACATTAATAATATTAATAATTTTAAAATATTAAAAACAACATTAATAACTAACAATAAGATTATAACTAAAAATAATAAAATAATAATATTAAAAATAATCTTATTATTATAGTTAATAAATTACTATTAACGTTAACATTAATATTCTTATTTTTAATATTATTATTATTAATGTTATTTTTATTACCCGTATTAATATTATTAATAACATTAGTATTTTAAATTTTATTAATTTATTATTGTTATTATGAATCTTATTAATATTTTTTTATCAATATTATTAATATTATTATTGATATTATTTATATTATTGTTAATATTATTATTGTCATTTTTAATAAAAATGATAATAATAAGATTAATAATATTATTATTATTATCATTAATTATAATATTAATAATAATAATTATTATTAATAATATTAACAATCATAATCATAGATATAATCATAATATTATTATATAGATTATCTCGCACAGTGGTCAAAGGTTTCTTTAAACATTCAAAGGTCTTGCGTTCAACTCCTCTTTATTGCAGTTTGGTAGTGAGACTTAGACTCACACTTGTATTTCTCTTGATTGCATAATCTGAGTATTATTTGGAACAGTGTTCTTACAAAGTTGATTCAACTTGAAGAATATTTTATATAGAATTTCAAGAAATATTTTATGCACTTATTTAGAAATGTCCACTTAGTATTAAATGGAAAAATATTCAACCTTCTAAACTTTCTTTTTTTTTTAAAGAAATATCGTAAACTTTAATTTGATCTTAATTTATCTTAAATTTTATTTTATTTAAAAGTCGATAACTTATCATTTTGTATTTTTAAATAGACACCTAACAACCTAGGATAGTCCTACTTAATTTTTTAAAATTTTCAATTGTTTATATCATATTCGAGTTAAATCATTTACAATAAATATTAACAATTTATTAATTTCTTTTCATTTTTTAATATGATTCATTTTTTAAATATTAGAGTAATAGAAAATAAGATTTTAATAATTAAAGAAAAAATATTAAACATCTATTATATTTCTTAATATTTAATTTTATTATGTTATAAATTTTGCAAATTGTTAAGTGTTTTTAAATTTGAGTTACATATAATCTTTCTTTTAAAGCATTTTCTATTAAAGTATAATTTTTAGTATAATTTATATTCTCTGTTTGAGTAACTATTGTTTATTAGTTTAGTTATCTTTCTTAATCTTACTTGATTATCAACTTTATTTTTAACATCCATTTGGCTCCTATTCTAAACTTGTTTCAAGACGAATATATTAACTTTCATACATAAAATGGTTTAATTCTTCTTAAATGACTTTCATCTAATTTTCATTGTCTACCACTTCATTGATGTTTTAAGGAACATTGTATGATGTGAATATTGATTGATCTTTAAGAGTTGATATAGCATTTACTCTTTCATTTGAATTATATCAATGATAACATTAGTTGGATGGTTCTTCACCATGTGTAATTTTGTCCAATAAGTTTTCATTTTTTAGTTAGATCATCTATTATGTCTTCAAAGTCTTTTGTTTACAGTCTCATGTTCTTTGGTTGTTCTTGCAAGTAGAAATATGCAAAAAAATAGTCTAACTCTTGTTAATTCTTTATTAGGCTTGAAGTAATTAAATTTTACATCAATGAGTTTTTCAATAGTTGACATTTGAAAGTTGTAGACTTTATAAGTCTTAAACACATCAAAATATTCAAAAAAGATTCCTTCATCATTGTTGAAGTCAAAATTCTTTGATATTAAGAATAAAATAATTGTGGAAAATAGGTTAGATACACAAGAAGGAAGAGTTAAATTGTTATCAAATTTTTTGTAAAGTTGTGTTTGTGATGTGTCGACAAATTTCAAGTTTTTTACGTTATATACAATTTATCAAAAATGTTTCTATAAACTTGGTTTTTAAAAACTCTTCTTTCTTGTTAGATAGATTTAATAACCTGCAATTTAAACGAGCTTAAGGAAAAGAATGATTTACACTACAAATTTTTATATTGTTTCCTTTATAATTGTAGATTACGTTTAGTTCTTAATCAACATATCAAAGATCAAATTTCATTAAACAATTAATGTTATGAAATTTGAATAAAGTATTATTTAGAACTCGGTCATTCATGCCTAGACAATTCAAGTATTATTTGAACATTAAACACTATACAATTTGAACATTAAATACTATACAATTCAGAGTATTGTTTGAAATGCAATAGCTCTTTTTAAATAACTTGTTTCGAAGAAGAACTACTCTTGACTAAGACTTGAGCATTTTTGTAACACAAATACTCTTAACTAAAGATTTTACAAAGGAAGGGTTATTTAAATTATCACAAGGTTTTTCTCACTAAATAAAAGGCTTATACATTATTCTAGTATGTCAAACAAACAAAAACAATGTTTTTATGAAGTTTAGGACACTGAAAGCTTTTAGTAAGAATATTGACAACATTTCAACAACCCTTGATCACTTGTTCTATGTGATTCAACTTGGAAAAGTACTTTATATAGAGTTAAGAAAAGAGTTATTGTAAATCCTCTAATGCTTGTTGAGAAACTTCACTTTAGGTCTTTGCCTCCAAGCTTTCATATGTCCACAAAAAGATGTAGAGATGAATTAAATGCACTCCATATATCATTAATTGTTTATTTTTTATTTAAGCAACATCTCAAAGTTGGTGTAACCTATGAGGCTTAGGTTAGAGAGCTTTCACTCAAGTTGGAGTAAAGTAGTAGACTATACGGGAGAGATACCCCTTTCAGGATTGACATAAGGCGTGTTAGGATGTATGTTGGCATAAAACAACTTTAACTCATTCTTCAAGAAATATTTGATGTTGATAGAACTTTATGAGATTTTCTTAGTAGATGTAAAAATGAAAACATTTTCTACAATGTAAAATAAACTTGCAAAGAATTTCATGATGTAGAACATTAGCTTAATTATGTGCATATCATCTGACTACGACTTTGCTTATCAGACAAAGTAAAAAAAACATAATATATTATATTATTTTTGAAACAAAGCACTCAGGTTTCACATAGTTTGATTGACAACTATTGTAGTTTGTCATTTAGCATTACTTAATCAAAAGCGTAAATGTTTTGTTGGACTTTACTATAAACAATACACTTTAAAAGGAATTAAATAAAATATGTTGAACTTTCAATTTTTCCACAAGTCAGAAAGAGTCTTTTTTTTTTTTTTCTTTTTCAACAATCTACCCTAAATTTTATCATGTGAAAAAATTGAAAAACGAGTTATACTAATTGCTTCTATACAAAAATTTTAAGAGATGAATTTGCATTAAGCATCATTCTACCATTTCTTGTAAATATTTATTTTTCCTCTGTATAACAATATCTCTATTGATGTGTTCTTAAAGTTGAAAAGTTATAGTTAATATCATGTTTTCCTCAAAAAGCTGGAAAGTTGTTATTTTATAATTCACCTCCATGACTATTTGAATGTTTTTATAAAATTTACAAAAATCTTATTCTTATGAATTAAGAATTCCATTCATATTGATATGGAATAGTTGTAGTTAGATTGTATCGTTTACCAAGACATAGTTTTAGTATAACTGAATAAATGCAAGTATATTATAGCATAAGAGGTGTATGAGTAAAGTCTTCTATAATACTTTCGAAGATGTTCTGATCTAGTTGTCTTTTATACATGTTTCATGTATAAATTTTTAAATGACATTCTAACAAATTCCTTATAAAATTGATTTTTACAATTTTAAAAGTGACCTCAATCTCACATGTTCACACTTTCTATGTTAGACCTAATAATCATTCTTGATAATAAACACCCAATTTTATCTTTAATTTTATAATACATAAATAATTTAAGTTAACAATATATATATATATATATATATATATATATATATATATATATATATATATATATATATTATGTTCTTATGTTAAAAAGAAATTAAACATTTTCTAAATTAGGACATTTTAATAAAAAAAATAGACTATAACTTTCATTTTAATAATGAAAACTTTGGTTTCTTTAAAAAAATAAATTAATTTTTTTGTGTAATTTAGGTAAGTTTTAAAAAGGATTCTTTTGTTAGGTCCTATTTTCCATCAGTGTTTTTAGCCTTTTTGGACACTTAAAAGAAAAATTAGAGTTTTATAGCACTTGTTTTTCAAATATTAACCTTTTTTAATTATTATTATTATTATTATTATTATTATTATTATTATTATTATTATTATTATTATTATTATTATTATTTAAGTTTCTTATTCATCCCACCCATAATACTCTTTCCGTTCAAACACTCAAATCTTACCCACTCTTCACAAATTTCTCCTTATCACTTTTTTGCTTCTTCAATTTTCTAATTACCTCAATCAAAGTTGATAGATTTGTACTATTACATCTCAATTTTAACAAAAATTTTGCGATCAACTCAAGTAATTTGAAAATTTTTTCTCTATAAATACCTTTGAGATAGGTAAGAAAAGTGTTAAAAAAATTAACACAAAGAAAGTATAGGAAAACGTTGCACGATAAATCACTTAAAACAACACGAAAAAGAAAAGTCAAATATTAAAGAACCAAACTAAAGTCTCGTACATAACTCATCTCTTTTGTAATTTAGTTACTTTGTGCATGTAATTTGAGATATAGAAACCCCAGTTTTTATATGATTACATATAAGGTAGCTTTTTTTTTCTTTCCTACTTTTATGATGCACCAACTTGGTTTTGGTATTTGACTTGCATTGGTTTGTCCATGCTCACGGAAGTTGGACCCTTCTAATATTTTCATGACGTATTCTTCCTCTTCCTCCGTATCCTCTTCCTCTTGTGCCTCCGTACAAAATTTTAATCCCAAAACTCATCTTGTGAAAATGATAGAAATATCTTTTTTTCTTTTTATTAAGATCATCTTTCTTCTTCCTCACCCACCCCGTCGAACCGTTCTTCACCGTGAAGCAGCCTTCCGTTTTCTCTCAAATATATTATTTATAGTGTCATTTTTTAAGGTGATTGAACAGTAAAGAAGACTTTTTGACCATTGTACAATGTTTATCAGTGACAAAAAACAATAGAAAGACAAATTTTTTTATTTTGGTGGATTTTTAAATTTTCTAGTAAACACCTCAACAAGTTATCCGGTTCTCATTTTTTTGAAATTTGAGAACCGGACAGCCAGCCAGAGGTCCGGTTCATAAATTGTTAACTAGATGCACGAACAATTTATTAGTTGTAAATCGGAGTCATCCATTCAGTTGTCAAAGAAAAAAAAAATTTACAAACCGGATAGACGGTGAGTAGACCTCTTCCACTTTGCAAATTTATGAACCGGATGAGACTTATCCGGTTCACACATTTACAAATCCGATGAAGTTCACCCGTGGCTCATCCGAATTGCAAATTTTTTTCTTTTCACAAATTTCCTCCTCAATTGCAATCTAAAACTGTTTCTACGTTGTATATCATGTTTTAGTGAAATTCTCTTTTTTCTCATGCCTCTTAATTGTTTCTCGTGGAATATGCATGTGGTTTCTTCTATAAACGATTTACAAAAAAATATAAATGAATTCTTATAATGATACAACCGTCTCGTCATGAGTGATTCATCACATCTAATTTTATAAGTCACAAGTTTTATCGCAAGATCTAAACTTTCAATTTCTTTGCCTTAAGGGTTGTTTTTTTTTTTTCCATAAACCCTTCTCATAAAAATTAAGAGAGTAACAGATTCCAGACCCTGGATCAGTGGGGCCAAACAGTATATTACCTGCTCTTACATAAAAACATGAGATCAGAATTTAAGAGGTGGAAAATGTATACAAATTTAATATAGCCAATTGTATTTTAGAAAAAGAAGAGTGCAACCGTGCGTGCTAGAGGCTAAAAAGTATGTTATGGAGTGATCCGGATGAAGACACGAGTGACACGAAAGCCTGTTGGGGTTGTCAGCATTGTTCAATTAAATAAATCTTATTTGTTCAGGTCATGTAGGTAGAGTTTGACCGTTTCTTTAGTAGCTTATCACTTTATTAGGATAAGTTTGTTTGGGTTGTTTAACGTGGGTTACTTTGTTTCTTTTTATCTCTTTGTAAGGCTTATATAAGACATCAATCTTGTTGATCAGTATAAGAATTCAATTCAGATATTTTTCTGAACTGCTTTTTGCTTAGAGTTTGCAACATACTGGTATCAGAGCTCCATCACGGGGCCTGATAGTGAAAGAAAAGAAACC
>Ga0209700_108914_pt1 | contig 12250 bp, 14 predicted proteins | sample SiratroredBW_FD_187528 | JGI IMG/M metagenome (GOLD analysis project Ga0209700, IMG submission 187528) | Root nodule microbial communities of legume samples collected from California, USA - Siratro red BW (SPAdes) (version 2) | ecosystem: Host-associated > Plants > Roots > Nodule | place: USA... | reverse complement strand
CGTCCTAAGACGGTACCTTTAATTAAATAAGTAATCTGAGTGTGATTTTTTAAAACATTTATTTTCCCAAGAAAGAGATTAAAAATAAAACAAACAAAATATTTTTTGGTTTTAGGGAGCCCGACAAGGTTTGACCTTGCTCCTATGTATCTCCACCAGGGATGGAGAATCAGGGTTACGTAGTTCTTTGTTGATAAGATTGTTGGTTGTCTTGATATATATATTTTTTTTTGAAATTTTTGAAAGCTTGTGTTTGAAAATAAGGTAAGTGAATGGCACCAGTGCCAGGTTTAAAGCCTGGGCTTTGGATAGCAGTGCCAGGTTTAAAGCCTGGGCTTTGAGTGAGGTGCCAGGTTTAAGGCCTAGGCTTTGGGAAACAGTGCCAGGTTTAAAGCCTGGGCTTTACGAAACAGTGTCAGGTTTAAAGCCTGGGCTTTGAGTAACGGTACAAAGCTTAAAGCCTGGGTTTTGAGAAACGGTGCCAGGTTTAAAGCCTGGGCTTTGAGAAACGGTGCCAGGTTTAAATCCTGGGCTTTGAGAAACGGTGCCAGGTTTAAAGCCTGAGCTTTGAGAAATAGTGCCAGGTTTCAAGCCTAGGCTTTGGGCATTGGGGTATATATCAAATTCGGTGTTGAAAAATTACATGCAACAGTTATATGTAACATGGAATTGACACTTTAATTTTAGCAGGATCATGCATGCAAAAATGGAACGTGACTGAATGAATTCGTGGCAATGCAAAGCTTAGATATGTGAGTTTTAAGTGGTGCACGGTGACTTTTTTGGGTATTTATGGGGGCAGTTTTGGAATTCAGAAAAGTATGGGTACAGATCCTAATTAATGGAGGCGCAAGAAGTACCCCCACCAATTAGAAACTCAACTTAGGTTAAGGGCATTTTGGTAATTGAGAGGAGTATGGGTGCATAACTTAATTAATGGGGGTGCAGGAAGTAACCCCACCAATCAGAAACTCAACTTGAGTTAAGAGCATTTTGGTAATTGAGAGGTGTATGGGTATATAACTTAATTCATGGGAATGCAGGAAGTAACCCCACCAATCAGAAACTCAACTTGGGTTAAGGGCATTTTTGTAATTAAGAGCAGTATGGGTGCAGAACTTAATTAATGGGGGTGCAAGAAGTAACCCCATCGATTAGAAACTCAACTTGGGTTAAGGGCATTTTGGTATTGAGAGCAGTATGGGTGCATAACTTAATTAATGGGGGTGCAGGAAGTATCTCCACTAACCAAAACCCAACTTATGGTTAGGGGCATTTTAGGGATTGTGGAGAGTGTGGGTGCAGGCTCAAACATGTGGGGTGCAGAGAGCACCACCACTAATCAGGAACTCATCTAGGGTTTGGAATACACATGGCATAGTGGAGGCAATGCAGGTGCTGTTTCGAAGCAGGGAGGGCGTGGCCGGCGAAGATGGAGGCGGCGGCGGCAGGCGACGACGATGAACCCCGTCGACGGTGGTGGCACGACGGCGGCGACGACCGTCGACGATGGCGGTGGCATCGATGGGGCGTTTTTTGCACCGTTTTTGTGGCATTTTCATGGTTGTTTCGGTGCTGGTTTGAAGGTAAAGTGGTGTTGTTTTGGAGATAAAACTGGTGCTATTTTTGGGGCAAAATGGTGTTGTTTTGGGTATTGTTTGGCTACTGTTTTGGGGGCATCTTTTTGGGATTAAAGGGACTACATGGTGACTATTTTTGGAGGTAAATGGTGGTTGTTGGTGGTGCAGTAAAAATGACGGTGTCGGCGGAAGTCGTTTGAGGCTGTTTTGGAGTCGTTTTGGGAGCACAAAATACATAGAATAATGTATGGAAGATGGAATATGATGAATTTTTTTATTATTTAAGAAATAAGAAAAAAAACCAAAATGCCATAAAGAGCAAAAGGACTTCCATTTTTTTTATTTTTTTTTATCTTTATATGAAAATGAAATGATAAAAAAATAAAAAAACATCACAAGAAGATAAAAACACAGGATTTATAAATTTCAAACTTCAAGATTCATATGAAAATCTAAATCTTGCAAATCATACCTGTGAGTGTTCTCAAAAAACGATTGTTTCCTTTTCAAAAGTTCCTTACTTCTCAGTTTGTGGATAGTAAGACAGGAAAATCAATCTTTTCTTCTTCTCTACTTTCTTTCTCTTTTTTCCTCTTTTTCTTAGTTCCTCTCCGTTACTAATTATATGTGAATCCTCTTTTTTTTTTCTTCTTTCCTTAATATCTCTCTTTTTTTCCTTTTCATTATTATTATTATTAATTTTTTAAAATGTGAAGGTAGTTCAGAGCAGTTTTGAAAGATTGACCATCTTTTTTTTTATTATTAAAGATGAAGTGTAGATGAATGTGGGAGAAACAGTTTGAGAACGGTCATATTTTATTTTTTATTATTGTGAAATGGAGAAAATAGGTGGATTGACTGATTCTTTTTTATTATTATTATTATTATCTTTATTTTTATTTTTTTGAAAGAAGTTAAAATTGAGTGAGATTTACTAATTCTTTTCTTTTATTATTATCTTTATTTTTTTTGTGGGAAATTAAGATTGAGTGAGATTGACTGATTCTTTTTTTTATGATTATCTTTATTTTTATTTTGTGAGAAGTTAAGATTGAGTGAGATTGACTGATTCTTTTTTTATTATTATCTTTATTTTTATTTTGAAAGTGTAAATGAAGGAAACAGTTTGAAAACAATTTTCTTTTCTTGTTATTTTTATTATTTTATTTTTTTTATTCTTGGATTCTATTGTTCTCAATTTATATATATTTTTTATTTATTATTATTTTTTTTATTTTTTGTTTTTCTATTATTAATTATTTTTTGTAATGAAAAAATTAATAAATTTGTATTTATTCATTTTTTATTTTCTTTTTATTTCTTTATTTTATTTTATTATCGTATTTTTAATTTAAAAGATTACCCGGACAAAATTGGATGTTGACACTATCTAATTTGCAACATGAAAAGTCAGTATCAGAGTATCCAATCGAATTCAATGAAACACCAATTGGATACCATAGTCCCAACATTGACACTCCTCTTCAAGTATTTTAGGATTCTCCTAGCTGCATTGTAGTGTGATTCTTTTGGATTGGCTTGATATCTTGCACATAAACACACACTGAACATTATGTATGGTTTGCTAGCTATCAAGTAGAGGAGTGGTCCAATTAGCCTTTTATTTTTTGTTTAATTTATAGCTACTCCTTTCTCATCAGCATCTAGATAATAACTTGTTGAAATGGGTGTTGTAGCCTCCTTACAATTTTCCATTTCAATTTTCTTTAAGAGATCCTTGTGGTACTTTGGTTTAGAAATGTTCCTTGTTTAAGATATTTGACCTAAAAGCCTAGGAAGTAATTAGCTCTTTCATCATAGACATTTCAAACTCACCTTGCTTAGCTGCAATAAACTATTGGCAAAGTTTTTCATTAGTTAAGCGAAAGATAATATCATCAACATACACTAATATAAGAATGATATCATTACTAGTTCTTTTTAATAAAGAGAGATTTATCTACTTTTCATCTTTCATAATTTACTGATAGTAGAAAATTATTTAACCTCTCATACCATTGCTTTGTGGACCATTGCCTTGGGGATTGCTTCGATCCCTACAATGCTTTCTTGAGTTTGTACACATGTCCAAGAAACATGTGATCTTCAAAACTTGGGGGTAGTGTTACATACATTTCCTCATTGATATAGGCATTCAAGAATGCACTTTTCACATCCATTTGAAACAATTTAAAACCACATATGTAGGCATATACAAGCAATAGTCTAACATTTTCTTGTTTAGCAACATGAGCATATGTTTCATCATAATCAATTCCTTTCTCTTGATTATATCCTTTTGCTACCAACCAAACTTTATTTCTAACAATGATACCTTGTTTATCCATCTTATTTCTAAATACCCATCTAGTGCTAATTACATTAATCACTTTAGTTCTAGGAACTAAATTCCCCACATCATTTGTAGTGAATTGATTCAATTCATCTTGCATGGCAATTATGAAAATTACATCATTTAAGGCATCAAAAACGGATTTTGGTTCAAGCTATGAAACAAAAGCTATGTGTTCACAAAACTGATTGAAAGATTTTCTAGTAGATACTCCCCTATCAATCTATCCAATGATGTCCATGGATAAATCTCTTGGAACCCTCCATTATTTAGGAAAATTTGTGTCTCCAACAAATGTAGAAGGCACAACAGAATTTTTAGTTCCTTGCAACTCTCCTGTATCTTTTTCTTTATTATGTTTAGCTTTAGCCTTTGGAGTTTAGTGATTTCATTCATTATCACTTGCAATAATCTTAGGTCTTTCCTTCATCTTATAGTTTATAAAAGATAATATGCACAAACTCTTCAATAGACATAGTCCTCTTATTATAGACTTTATATGCATGACTATGAGATGAGTAGCCTAGAAAGATGTCTTCATCAAACTTAGCAACAAACTTTCCTAGATTATCTTTTACATTGTTTAAAATTTAAAACTTGCAACCAAAAAATTTAAAATCAGAAATATTTAGTTTTCTTCCTTTCTAAAGCTCATATGGGGTTTTCTTCAGAAAAGGTCTTATCAAAACTCTATTCAACACATAATATGCAGTGTTTACTGCATCAGCCCAGAAGTATTTTGGAAGATTAGTTTCATTTAGCAAAGTTTTAGCCAATTCTTCCAAAGATCTATTTTTTCTTTCAACCACACCATTTTATTATGGTGTTCTAAGTGCTGAAAATAGTGTTTTATACCAAGTTTATCACAAAACCATTCAAATTTTTCATTTTAAAATTCACCCCAATGAACAATTTTGATGGCAGAAATACTACATTTATTCGCATTTTGCAAAACTCTACCAAGTCTTTTGAATGTTGTGAATGTATCCTCCTTGGTTACAATGAATAACGTCCATGTATACCTACAATAGACTACTTTGACCAAACCATAATAGTTACCACCTAAGCTCATGGTCTGAGAAGGTCCAAATTGATGCATATGGAGAAGGTCAAGGGGTTTTGAGGTGGGAACATAATTTTTCTACTTAAGAGATTTTTAGATTGTTTCCCGTTTGGCATGATTCACAGATCACGTCCTTTAAAACTTGAGGTTAGGCAGTCTATCAACTAAATCCTTGGACACAAGCTTATTTAAATGATGTATATGAATGTGTGCAGAAATACTACAACTTTTTGCATTTTTCATTTAGGGTTTTGGGTATAGTTGCTTTGTTCATAATTTTGGTCCTGGTCTTGATAAATTGTCTGCTCGGTCACACAAACGTGTCGCTTTAGGATATACTAAATCTCAAAAAGGATATAAATGTTTCTCACCCTCTGTTAACCATTACTTCATTTTTGCAGATGTCACATTTATTGAGTCTTCTTTTTATTTTAAGTCTATGTCTTCTCCACTTATGTCTCCATCTAATCAAGTACATATTCCAATTGTCTTTGATACTCGGGTTATGTCTAGTGTACCTAAAGATTCCTCTCATCCACCACCTCTTCATGTTTATAGTCATCATTAGACTTCTCATGGTCCATCTGATGACGCTCTTCTTGTGCCAGCTCTTCCGCCCCTCCGACTCCAACAGTTGAACCTGATTTTCCCATTGCCATTCGTAAAGGTATATGTTCTACTTGTAATCCCTTTCCATATTATACTACACTAAGTTATCATAGACTATCTCAACTTTTTTATACTTGTCTTTCGTCTATTTCTTTTGTGTCTATTCCAAAACTTGTAGGTGATGCCTTAACCCATCCTAGTTGGCGTCAAGCAATGCTTGATGAAATAAGTCTCTTCAGAATAGTGAAACTAGGGAACTAGTTTCTTTACCTTCTGGGAAATCTGTTATTGGTTGCAGGTGGATTTTTGCTATCAAATTTGGTCCTGACAGTACTATTGGTCATCTCAAAGCTCGTCTTGTGGCTAAAGGTTATACACAAATTTTTGGTTTAGACTATGGTGATACTTTTTCTCCAGTGGCAAAGATGGCTTCTGTTCGCTTATTCATAGCTATGGTAACTCTTCAAAGATGGCCTCTTTATCAATTGGATATTAAAAATGCTTTTCTTAATGGGGATTTGGAGGAAGAAATTTATATGGAGCAACCTCCAGGTTTTGTTGCTCAAGCGGAGTCTTCTGGATTGGTATGTCATCTCCGCAAATCTTTATATGGCCTTAAGCAGTCTCCTAGGGATTGGTTTGGAAAATTCAGCAGTGTTGTTCAACAATTTGGTATGACTCGTAGTGAGGCAGATCATTTAGTTTTTTATCGTCGCTCTAAAGCTGGGTCTATCTATCTAGTGGTATATGTTGATGACATTGTTCTTATAGGTAATGATAACCATAGCATCTCTCAGATAAAACAACATATTTGTCACCACTTTCAGACCAAAGATCTTGGCAAACTTAGATATTTCTTAGGGACTAAGGTAGCACAATCTAACAATGGTATTGTTATCTCTCAAAGAAAGTATGCATTGGACATTTTGGAGAAAACTGGATTGATGAATTCAAAATCTATTGAAACACCCATGGATCCTAATGCCAAACTTCTACCTAGTCAGGGGGAGCCTCTTTCAGATCCTGAGAAATATAGAAGATTAGTTGGAAAATTAAATTATCTTACTGTTACTCGTCTTGATATTTCATTTGCAGTTAGTGTGATGAGTCAATTTCTTAATTTCCCTTGTGTTGATCATTAGAATACAGTCATTCGTATATTGAAGTATATTAAAGGTTCTCCTGGAAAAGACTTACTATATAGTCATAGTAACAATATTAAAGTTGTATGTTATTCAGATGCTGATTGGGCAGGATCTCCGTCTGATAGAATATCTACTTCTAGATATTGTGTTCTTATTGGTGATAATTTGATTTCTTGGAAAAACAAGAAACACATGTCGTGGCAAGATCTAATGCTGAAGCAAAATATAGATCTATGGCCTTAGCTACCCCTGAGCTTATTTGACTTAAATATTTACTTAAAGAATTACAATTTGGAGAGGCCACTCAAATGACACTTATATGTGATAATCAGGCTGCTTTTCATATTAGCTCAAATTCTGTCTTTCATGAAACGACTAAACATATTGAGATTGATTGTCATTTCATTCGAGAGAAAATTATATTTGGAGACATCAAGACTGAATTTGTTAATTTAAATGATCAATTAGCTGATATTTTTACTAAATCTTTGTGGTGACCTAAAATTGATTATATTTGTAACAAGCTTGGTTCATATGATTTATATGGATTAGCTTGAGGGAAGTGTTGAATATAATGGGCTTACCCCATATTTTCTATTAGTCTGTTACTATTTTTTATCTATAAATAAATAGTCTCTATGTGTGTACTTTACACAAGGGGGATTGTTTCATAATTATTTTCTCCTTTATTTTAACAGTTACAATGAATAATGTCCATGTATACCTACAATAAACTACTTTGACCAAACCATAATAGTTACCACCTAAGCTCATGGTCTAAGAAGGTCCAAACAGATGCATATGGAGAAGCTCAAGAGGTTTTGAGGTGGAAACATAGTTTTTCTACTTAAAAGAATTTTTAGATTGTTTTCCCTTTTGGCATGATTCACTGTTTAAGGTTAGGGAGTCCATCAACCAAATCCTTAGACACAAGCTTATTTAAATGATGCATATAAATGTGTGCAATGTACCTATTCCATGACCGTTATTCATCACTCTTGGACAACAAGCAATTTATACTAGAATCAATGCAAGAAATATTCAATATGTAAACAGTGTTCATCCTTTTATCCACTATTAGTGTTTTCCTTGAAACTGAATATGAGATGAATCACAATTTAAGTTCAAAAGTGACTTGAAGTACTTTGTCACACAACTGGCTTATACTAAGCAGATTGTGCTTGAATCCTTCCATAAGTAGTACATCTTTGATGATCAAGGAGTCTTTATCACCAACATCTCCATTGTCGAGGATTATGTCTTTTGTTGTTGTCTCCATATGTCACAAATCCTCTATGTTTCAAGGTTAGGTTAATTAACTTTGAAGCATCTCCTATCATATGCTTTGAGGAACCACTATTCAAGTACCATAGCTGCTTCTTGGCTGTCAAAAGGCTCTGTAAAACAAATTAAATTTCAAGCAATGGTTCCCTATTAAACTTGAGACCAATACTGTTAATTGTACCCATGAGTACCCACCTAACTAAGTCTTTTTGGAACATCAAATTTCCTAATATTACAATTCCTCACTTAATGGCCATTTCTTATACAATAGAAGCAAGTTACAAATGGTGAAGTATGTGTTTTGCTATAATTAAAAAACAATTAAACTGTTTCACCTCTTTTTGAAAAATAGGTTTGTAACTAATGCCAGCTTTATTGAAAACACAATTTTGAGAACCTAAAATTGCATTTAAATTTGTAGTTACCTAAGAAAGTTTTGTAACAATGTTCATCAAATATTTCACCTTTTCTCGCAAAGCTTCGTAATTTTCACAGTTGATTAGCTTACAAGATGCACTATCATTGTAAGAAGCAGCTTTAAAAATCATTTCAAGATGTTCAAAATTAGTTTTAATCGAGTACAGTCCTTCTTCTAATGAGTGGATTTTATTTTCCTTCCAAGTTTTTTAAACCTTTTAAAATATTGTTTGACAAAGCCAATTTGTTTGCTTCTTCATGAGTTTCTTTAAAGCAAGGTACTACTATTCTCACGGTTCATTGAGATATTTGAACTTACACTGCTGACTTCAAATTGATGTTCAACCATCAAATAAAGATTAGCTTGCTGACTTTAAATTGATATTCAACCATCAAACAAAGATTAGCTTGCTGACTTCAAATTGATGTTCAACTATCAAACAAAGATTAGCTTCCTCATCCTCCTTTGATAAACTGCTAGAAGATGTGTCATTGTCTTCCCAAGCTATGTAGGCTCTCTTTGCCTTTTCACTCCTGCTCTTCTTTTTCTCTAGGTCTTTCTCCTTGTGTACCAGATTTGGACACTTTACCTTGATGTGTCCTTGCTTGACACAACCAAAGCAAGTGAAGTTAGAGGAACCAAAATCAGATTTTTTTTGTTGTACCTTTTTGCTTGTCTCGTAGTCTTCTTCGCATGTTTGCATAGATCGAAGATTTTGTTCATGCCATGTTTGCATGTTTGCATAGATCGAAGATTTTGTTCATGCCATGTGCATCATATTCGGGTCCTCATCTTGATGATAGCCTTGATGACATGCCAAGTCTTGTTGAGATTTCTCCAATTGTTGAACAAAATAAGCAAATTGCTCCAAAAGGGTGATCTTGTTCTTCCTAAAGGTTTGTCTCTTTTCGATTCTTTTACCTCTTTACTTGTTATGGATGATGTTATTCCTCAGGAAAAAAAATTATGTTATAATGCTTTAGAACAGTCATAGGCAATACATGTGCAATCCATTCAAATTAAAGAACCTATGCTTCTTGATGAAAATTCTTTATAGGATAATGAAATGGATCCAGAACAACGAAAAGATATGCATGAAAAATCTTTGCTAACTAAGAGTGTTGCTCCCACAATCAATCACAAGGAGCAGAGTTTGGTTTATAAGAGGTGGGCGAATATGTTGAAGGAGGAAACCTCTAACTTAGACTCAGATGGACATGATGATCTAGTCGAATCACCATAGAAACCAGGTTGGCCACCTAAAAATGCTGCTATAGTTGTTGGAAAAGCCACTAAAATAACTTCTCATAGTTCTATTGGGCTAAGCTTGATGTCACAATGGCTACTAGTTTGGAAGTTTCTGATTTGTTGACTCATACACAGTCCAAGGGTTTTCTTTTACACTTATGGTTTGCACTCAACTATTACAAGTTCATGCCTGTGAGGCTGCAACCAAATGCAAGAGGGTTGTAGGCTTGTTTGTCTCTTTCTAAGTTTGAGGAGGAGTGTAAGTGGTTTCTAGGTGCTAGGCAGATCGGTGGAGCACGAGTTCCCCAGTGATTCAGATGAGTTGGAAATGTTTGTTAATATTTCTAGAAGACCTAGGAGATTGAGGAATGGTGCTTCCATAACTGCTAAAAAACCTATTAGAGTGTGCACTACAAAGAAGAAATGATAGAGGAGTTTGACACCTTAGCTTTGTTTTTTTTATTTCTTTTATTGTTTTGTTCTGAACCTAACGCATATACCTCTTCTGACTCTTTTCACTAGTAGAAAAGGGCATTTATCGTCGGTTCTAAGAGGCCTTTATCGTCGGGTCCCGAACCGACGTTGACCTAGGAGACATTGAAAATGATGTCGGTTAAACAACCAACGTCACGTAGTCCATCACCACATCAACCGACATCATGTAATCCACCACAACGTCAGTTTGGACAAGGAAAACGACATGGTGTTTTGCTGAAATCCACAACGCCACGCCAGTTGTTTGGCTAAAACCGACGTGGTGGACAACACCACATCGTTTTTAGCCTAACAACCAACGTGGTGTTGTCATTTTTTTTTTAAATTATAAATTGATAAATCTCTAATCGATATAAGAAAACACCACAAAAAATTTTAGAACTTTTTAGCAAGTGTAGATATATAAAATCAAAGGCTACAATCTAAAAAAATGGATAAAAAATAACAAAAACAATAAAAAAGAAACCCTGAACGATAGAATTTTGGAATTTTCGGAGGCCCAACCGCCTTTGGCCGTTGGCCAAGGGCTTCGTTACCCCATTTTGAGCAACTTTCATTTTTGGAGCATCTCAATCCGAGGTCTTTATCAAAAGTTATGACCATTTGAAGTTTTTCCGTCCAAAAATTTTTGAAACCCTAAATATATGATACAAACATCCAAAAAATATTCCAAGCATACAAAGATAAGAAAACATACATCTTGTAGACAGTGAAGGAAAAACCAGTGAACAGAAATCGACCCAAACGAAATCTACCAAAACCAAAGAATGTAAAAATGGAGTGAATGAAACCACAAAAGACAATGAGAGCAAAGGAGGAGAACAACACGCGAGGGAGAACACCACGTACCAATGAGAACATGAGCAAGAAAGCAAGACAGAATGCAAGAGAGAATGCGTGAGAATGAAAATGACAATGTGAGCGAAAGAGAACTGTGAAGAAGCAACGTGCACAAGAGTGAAAATGAGGGAGGAAGGCAAAAAGTGTAAAAGTAAAAACAGTGTGGCTGAGTTAAAACAGGCAGAACCAAGTCGGTTAGAAGCCTCAGAACCGATGTGGTGGGAACCTTAATTTTATCCAATTTTTACCAATGTTATCAAAGTGACCATGACGTCAGTTGGACAACCAGAACCGACGTCATGGTCAAAAACACCACGTCAGTTTAAAGCTCCCAATAGACGTGGTGACTCACCCGCCATTTGAAAATTTTAAAATTTTAAATTTTTATTTTTTACTGATATATCCATGACGATTTTTTTGTTTAACTGACGTTGTGTGCACATCACAACGTTTGTTTTTGTTTAACCAACGTTATGGATGCTAATTTATTTACAAAAATGTCATCGTGCTTTTGACAAGGTCATTTTTGCATTTAACTAAGTCTTCATACTACAAACGTTAAATCTCCTTCTTCTACTAGTGTTTGTGGGCTTTCCTTAATTTTGTTCTTTTGCTTTTCCATATTACCCTTATGTATTGGTTTGGTGATTTGTTTTATTTCTTTCTTTACATGAATTTGGTCTAGCTCTTCATGGTTTCATTTTTTTTAATAAATTTAATGTAATAGCTCCATGCCTAACATGAGTTTTATAAAAAAATAAAAAATAAAAAGTAATGATACATGAAATAAATTATTATTTTTTATATTTATTTACTCTTTATATATACTTACCTGTGTTTTTAAAATTATTTGTTAACGAATATTTAATTTTGTACATTAGTGTTAGCTGTTGCTTAGTTGTTGTTATTTATTTAGGTGATTGCAGAGTTAAGGAATAAAATAGTAAACAAGATACATTTAATATAAAGACTAAAAAAAGGAAGTATGTATAGTAGGATTAATTTTATTGAGAAACTAGATAATGGCAGGTAACAATATGAAATGATATCAGAAATTGAATACTATTGAAACTATTTTTTTTTAAATATTAAACCAAAAAAGTAGATATACTATAAAAAATATAAATAATTGATGATTATTAGTTGTGCTACAAGATACGTAGTTGTGTCGCGTTAAAAAAAAAAAAAAATAAAAATAAAAAAAAAAAAAAAAAA
>Ga0209700_108912_pt1 | contig 12253 bp, 5 predicted proteins | sample SiratroredBW_FD_187528 | JGI IMG/M metagenome (GOLD analysis project Ga0209700, IMG submission 187528) | Root nodule microbial communities of legume samples collected from California, USA - Siratro red BW (SPAdes) (version 2) | ecosystem: Host-associated > Plants > Roots > Nodule | place: USA... | reverse complement strand
TTATTTTTTTTTTTTTTTTTTTTTTTTTTGTTTACGATAAATGCAAAACAAATTTCGAAAAGACATGATGAAATGATTATTTGAATAGCCAAGTTTATTTCAAAGAGAAACATGTTAAAGAACTTAGATCCTAGAAAAGAGAAAGCATACATAATATTTTTTTTTTTTTTTTGTGTGTGAAAGGATTCATAAAGAAAAAGATTGGACGGTTTAACTTAAAAAGTAGAATTATATAAAGGCAAATATAAATGTTTCACAAGATAAAAATATTTGTTGTTATAAATAATTATTAGGAAACAACATTTTCTTAGTTTTATATATAGAGAACATATAAAACTCTATTTGCGTGTGATATAGATTAAAAATGTATTTTTTATGTGTAGAACTTTATGTTATAATATAATAATTTTTTTATTCTTGTTCTTCTATTTTTTTTTTGTTAATTGTTGAATGAACAAACACAAACAAAGAAAATAAAATTGGAGAAAATTAAAATTATTTGTAACATTTTTATGTATTTATTGTTCTCACTTTTATTTCCACTTTTAGTTTGTTACATTTTCCAGTTCTTTTTTATTATTTTATCTTTGTTGTTTTCTTTATTAAGATTTATCTGTTATACAAGGATTTATTATTTTTATTATTGTTATTATAATAATAATAATTATTATTTTAATTATTGACAAATTTTATTTACTAATTTGATTTGTTGGTAATTAATGATGAATAATTTGACGGTTAATTTATTCATAAGTAAATTGACCGCTAAATAATCTGTCAGTAAAAATTCATCGATAATTATCGATAAATTAAATTCATCAGTAAATTAATTGTCAATTTATTTATTATTAAAATTCGTCGATAATAACATTTTATCAATAGATACAATTACATTGGTAATTTTCTATAAGTAATTATGATTTTTCTTGTAGTGATTGAAGTAAAATATAATTATATATATATATATTATAATAAGTTATTATGCTTTTTTTACTTTTTTGCTTTTTGTTAACTTGATAATATGTTTTACTATTATATATAACTATTACTTTTCTAGAAATGATATATCTTAATTCAATAAATTATTTTATTTCTTTCTCTCATGATAAAATGCACTATTGTATTAAACATAACATAATCTTATTTATTGAGGTTTTGTTTTAAAAAAAGATTTTAACATTGTAAACTTGATGTTTTTATTATTACTTTACATGTATATGTGAATACAACAATTTACAATACTTTTTATTTATACTTATAATACTCTTATTTATATATTTGTAAAATTGTTGTAGATTAAAACTAAAGAAATATTTCATAGCATATCTATCATACCTATATAAGTGTAGTCACATCTTTATAGGTAAAGTTTTAATATAATTTTTAACTTTCTCACTTTCACGCAATTACATTTATATATATATATATAAAAACCCTAAACCCTCTTAAATGTGATTTTTATATTTACATATTTATTTGATATAAGTCTATATGATAGAAAATAATCTTTAAATAATTTAATTTAAGTATATAGGCATTTCAATGAATAAATATTTGGACTCTTGCCCATGTATTTTTCTAGTAAATTAAAGAAAAAATAAATCAAAGAAAAAGATATATAATAATAATAATTTTACATTTATATTTGTTTATTATTACTTTTAATTGTGTTGTAGAGTCTTTTATCTAAGGTCATATTAAGCATCAAAGGAACTTAAGCTTACATAAACTTTCAAGATTTACACAAATAAAATTAATTAGTTATTCCTAAATTTCAATTCCCTTTATTACCGTCAAATATATTTAGGGATTATAGACTTCATATATATTTAGTTCAAATGAACAAGAGCTATACAAGAAGTTGTTTTTTTAACCATTTATAATAAAAAAGATTAGCCTCTTTAAGTTAAAAAGGATTAGACACTTTAGGCAAATATAACACTTATTTAGAACAATATTTAACCACTTTTTATAATACATATGTGAGAAGATTATCTAATCATAATACTATATAAATATGTTTTATAGACACTCATGATTCAAAAAAAGATAAACCTTCAAGATATGTACATATATTATCAAACCTTTCGTAATAATCTAGATCTAATTTGTTAGTATGCAAAAGACAAATATAGTAAATGTAAATTTTCAATTGTTTCCATCTCATCCAACCTGATATTAGTAGTATATTGAAGCCATAAAACCTCTAGCAATGAGTTGTCATGCCCTATTTAAGTAAACAATAAATATGTTTTATTATTATTATTATAAATGTGCAACAATAAATTTAAATGATTATCAAGAAAAACAATTAATCAAAATAACCTCAAATAAAGAGATTGAGGCAGAAAGTAAAATTAAATGAATCATATATCATGAAGCATTAATAATTATATATAAACTTACTTTTTTTTTTCTTTCATATCCGCTATAAAGATATACTAAGATAAAAAGGAAGAATTTTAAAAATCACAGTTAATGTTATCTTCAAGAAGATATTCTAGAACCTATAGTTTAATAATTACGAGTTTCAATTTATTTTTCTACTATTTAGGTCTAAACTAATTTAATTATTAAATTGTGGCTATCATTTTCTATATCTGATTAATTAATTTATTTGATCTATTATGGAGAGAGAGAAAAAAGTACTAAGACATTTATTTGAGTACAGAAGAAAATGTCACAGTAGCCTTTTATTTTTTTACCTAAAGTCAGACAAAGGTAGTACATGCCAATTTGCTTCATTGTTAACATGACTGCAAACATATTTATATAAATGAGTGATTAATGATTAAATAAGTGGGTAGAAATCCTTTGTAGTTTAAGCAGACGCAAGGATTAAACTTTACTCTTCTGCTTTACTTTGTTAATTCCAGTTTGCATGTTTCACTTACGCGATGCGGGTTGCTCTCCTCCTGTCCCACTTTGCCCTGTCACTGCTTTGCAAATAGAAAATTTGGTTGAATAAGATAAAACTTAGGAAACATCGCGGAAGCAACCGTCGTCTCTTTATCTGCTGCTTCCAGCTTCCCAAACCAACAACCCACAATTTCCCTACTCTCCTCACCATTGCAATATCCTTCTTCAAAGATGCCACATTTGCTAGCAATGCTGGTAGACGGTGTTGGAGGCTTCGTCAAAACGCTGTGGGCACTGCAAGAACGCCGATGGTCCTACACTTTTGATGCTGTGGCCTCTGCTGTGGTGTCCGTAACCATGACAATGGTCTTCTGCTTCTTGTCTATCCGCAATAGTCATAGATATAGACGAGGTGATATGGTAATTTGCCTTTGCCTCTTTCTGATGTAACCATTCTCTAGTAACCAATAAATGTATGTTTCTCTTGTTATCATTCCCCATTTTTTGTCAAATTCTGAAATCTCATACATGGGTGCCCCTGATACCCATCACTATATTAGTCTGGCTTATTGCCTTCCCAAATCGTAAGTAAATCACTTCTATTTTAGTAACTGTAGTGGAATAAGGTCCGGTGGTAAAGCTCACATTCTTTGCATTAATGTGGAGTTCTCCTAATCAGATCGTGCAATACTTTTGAACAGATTACACTCGGCGAAACAACCATTACCCGTAAACCCCGCTTCGATTTTTTTGGTCCAAGCCTATCTTCCCTCTGAACACTGATTTTGCATTTTCTGGCCAGGTTACTTCCTGCTTGTTCAAACTTCATTACCAAAACCGCAATAAGGTTCACCAAACCATTACTACCCCTCTTCACCAATTCATATGTACACTAAGCCTGGGATTCTTAATAATTTACGTTTTCTAAAAGTAAGCTGTCCGTACACTACATGTATCTTGAATTGATAGTTTTCAACTTTTCCAAGTATAACTCTTTACTTGTAAGTTAAAAGACACGTCTTTCTATACAGACAATTCCTAAATTGATAAAATCTGCTAACGTTCGTTGAAATTGAAGAATTATATTTACTGGGTCACTTCATGATATCTAAAAATGTATATCCCGTGCTGTGCCCGATACAGAAATGTCGACAACAAGCACTCCCAGTGTTACCAGTTACCATTTCTTGGGATGACACAGATTTTCACGCTAGCTATACATTCCACAACAACCAATTATTGGATGAAAGATGCAAAACAAATACAATAAATACTTTGTTCCTAGGTGATGTACCAATCGGCGGTAACTCCTTAGTCCTTCCCCATGGTTCTCTACCTTTTCTTATTTTGTCCTGAAGCAGATTTGCAGGAAACGATGATTTCCTTACTGCTGGAAAGGAGAACTTATTGGGAACACCATTGTCCCAACTAATTTCCACATGACATCATTTTAATTTAAAACTGCCATGTAGGGATTGGCTAGGACCAAGGGAGGAACAAGTTTTTTTGCGCCAAAAATTATATTACACACAATATAACTATAGGTTACAAGAAAGGCCCCTTTTAAGCAATCAACAAAGAAAGGCTTTAAAATGAAGTCATGCCCGCAGGTACCCATTCTCCTCCAAGTAGGATATCACAATTTCAGCCATATCACCGGGAGACTTACAGCTACTTCCTTTCTGTTGTAATACTATCTGCAAGATGAAGAAGGCCCAGTCTTTTGAAATGAATATGAAAACTCGAACTAATAAAATGGAAAATAAAGATTGAGAATCCCAGAAATGAAATCAGGAGAAAAGTTTAAAAGGGAAAACGTGAGGCTAAATCTGGCTCATATAGTAAATTAGTAAAGCTTATGACCTATCAATCCAATCTAAGTTCGAGAAAGCAGAGAAAAGATATTAAAAAAAAATGAAAAAAGAATAAACAACCCTGTGCAGAAGACAACAATTTTTCCCTTCCAAGTTAGATCCCCAACAAACAGAACTAAAATTTTCAATTATAATAGGAACAGTATTTGCTATTTGGTAGTTAATTGAATGTTGAAGTTTTTACACTGTTTTCTTCCAGTTAATGGCGACACTATTATTCGTTAACAATGTGTATGGTTGATGCCGATGGTGACTCAATCATTGATTAACATAGGGTTTTACTAAGTAATCAGTAACAGATAATGTTGTTCTAAAAGCACGTCTAAAAATGCCAACGCAAAAATAGCGACAAATACACACCTCACAATTACACGGTGGTTCATATGGATCATCTATACCAGTGAAACCTGCACCATACCAAATAAAAAAATTCAGTCCAGTCAGGAGAAGTGATTCCCCTCAATATTGATTAGAAAAAAGACAAGTAAACATGATATATGTAACCGAGCTGATGATGTCAATGTAGTTGGATAACGGATCCAACATTACAATGAAAATTTATATCAAGATAACCTTTGATCTTTCCAGCTCGAGCAAGCTTGTAGAGTCCCTTTGGGTCCCTAGCTTCACACACCTGTAGTGGAACGTCTATGAAAACCTGCACAGTGTAAGCTTTGCGTTAGCGATGATTCCAGAAGAACCTTTTCTTGTTCTATAGTTGTACAACATAGCATAGGCCAAACTACGCAGATTATTTGGATGACTAATGAGAATATTAATCTTACCTCAATAAAATCTCCTTTTGGAAGTAGTGCTCTACATGCATCTCTATCCTTTTGGTATGGTGATATTAAACTAGTGATGCAAATAACACCAGCATCTGCAAAGAGTTTTGCCACCTCACCTGCAAAATTTTAAATCGTGATGTCTGATTATTAATGAAATAGACAATCTTACTAGAAGATATAGGGGAATCTAGAAAAACTCACCAATCCTTCGAATGTTTTCTGACCTATCTTCTGCTCTAAAACTAAGATCATGGTTTAGACCGTGCCGAATATTGTCACCATCAAGGATGTATGACAGTTTCCCTCTGGAGTGCAAGCTTCGACTCAAAGCACACGCAATAGTGCTTTTTCCTGCAATTAATAATGATTAAGGAGTCTGGAAGACTGGAACAGAGTGCGAGCGAGAAAAGGAATCTAGATTCCAGAATAATGAAAATGATGGTATATCCTAATATATGTAGAAACTCAATACAAAAGCTTTCATCTCATTCATCTGCAGAATTATATTTGAAAACGGACATGAATTATTTCAGCCAATGCCATCTGCAGAATTATTTTAAGAGTTTTAACTTGCATGCATTTTAATATATGTATACATATATATATATATATATATATATATATATATATATATATACATATATATATATATATATATATATGTATGTATATGTATATATGTATATGTATATATGTATATGTATGTATGTATTTATGTATATGTTTATAAGATCACCAAGGGAATAAATTAAAAAATAAAAACAAATGCTCACAGACAATCTTACTGGGTATACTCATACATTATGTTAACAAATCAGGGAAAATCACAGTAAGCATAATCGTGTATTACATTATACCTACATTATTTACTGCAGAGATGGGCAAATAATACTCACTGACTGGGTAACTGATCTCGGGCTAACAATTTCAACTTTTATTTCACAGGAACAAGTGTTGAACTAAAGCTGAGCTTGATTGAAGGACAAAATTAGTAGACCTTGGTTGTAAGATAAAGTAAAAATCAGTAATTTGCACTATGAAGATTTCAACACCGTAACTTGCCAAGGCAATTTTTCAGTGCCAAAAAGTTAATTCATTTGTCGGAAAGAAAAAATAGTTGAACTATGTGTTGGGATTGTAAGCGTCTCTTATATATTAGCCCATGGCAAGATCAGTTAAGCACTGTGTCTACAATTCTAAATTCTTATATTTAGTAAAATTGAAGAGTAATTAATCTGTTCCTTTCTTGACATCTGTGATGCCAAATGTCAGGTGAAAAATTATCAATAGTAGTTACAAATAGATTATGAAACTGCAACATTTGAAGGGTCACGTATATAAGAACATTAACAGTAACAAAAAATGGAGCACATACCAACACGAATGCCCACTGTTTCTACAACTATCGAATGTATCAGACAACATTTAACAAAATCAAATGAAGCACAGCCAGAGCTACAAACCAAATCACCAACAGAATGGGAATCCAAGAGGCATTTAAGATATAGGCGGAAAAGAAGTGTGGACTATTGTTGCTCAGTGCACAAAACCATGCTCTTTACTAGATTAAATGAACTAATCAGACTTTCAGATACAAGAACTATCTAAAATGCCACAAACCTGATCCACTGAGGCCAGTTAGCCATATAACGCAGCCTTTTTGCTGAAGCAGCTGCTGTCTATCTTGTTTCTGAATTGGACAGTCATGCCACATAATGTTTGTTGAGTTACCAACATTTGACATCTGGGGGAGATTTTTACCTAGTTAGATAATAGATTGGTTAACTCGGAAACAATTTGAGCCCTAGTTCCCTGAAGAATCATATATTCATTCGCTTCAAAGGGAGACAATAGATGAAGGGGGAAAAGTCAACTACCCATGCGTTTGCATCAATATTCAATCCTCACAATATTCAACAAAGTCAACGAGACTTCCAGTTCCACTCAACCAAAATTCAACAAAGAAATCGTCTGTTTCACTTAACCTCTAGAAGACTTAAAAAGAACATTTCATGCATCAAAAAATGAACACGAATAAGAGCAAAAAAGTATAAATTACCTTTTTTTCTATTATTTATGAGCACGATGAAGATGCTTACCAGAAAAGTAACCTTAGTAGGCTTTATCAGCTTTCAAGAGCCACTCAACAAGAATCTGTTCGTTTTTTATTTCCGGGAGAAACAGATGCATCGATTTAAATTGAACGTACGGCACAGTATAGATGAAAAAAGTTGCTTGCTCTGCTACACGCCACTGAATTATGATTATGACCCACGTAGCTGAGCTGTACAATTTTTAAATGGTTCAACACGAATTTCTTACCTCGCCGTCTTTTCTAATAATTATATGGTTGAATTAGAATGCGCGTGACCAATTGAAACAGACGCATTTTTATTTTTAACTTTTTAAAATAAAAAAAAATTAAGATTCCGAATGTGTCTAAATTCCTCTCCGCACGGTATAAAGAAGTTCGTTGAAATTTATCTACAACAACGACCATTATAATTTGCATTCAGAAAAAGACATTAATTCCAGATTCCAGATCTTGATAGTGAACCGAAAACGAAAATCGCAGTACCAGGAAATGCAGTAGCACGATCCTCTGTGTCCGAATCCTCCTTCCCCTTAATTGGCTTGAACCAGTCATCGATCAAAGAAGCGCCTGCGTTCTCCTTCGCCTTAATCCGCTTCGATCTCGCGTGGAGGACGAAGCTTCTGCGACTTCGGTACAATCCGCTGGCATTGATTCCTCGTAGCTTGGCAAACCCTAGCGTCTCCGCCGCCGGCGACGGCCTGCTTCCGATTTTGCGGAAGAATCCGGAGCTACTCGGCGGTGGCGGTGCTTTGGCGGTGATCATCTGCGGCGGAGGAAGAAAAATGAGGCGGCGAAAATAATAAAAACGGTGTCTCGGTAACCGTTTTCTGTTATGGCTAATGTTTGTAATTTATATGTGAAGCTTAGTGAGGATTTGATTTTGGATTTTACGGGTTGGCAATAGCAAAATGAAAGCAGTGGAGGACAAATCTCAAATACACCTCACGTATTTGGCACCCCTCTGTATGTTCCGTGGAGTAACAAGACATTTTCCTAACATAATCCACTTTGCATTTAATGAATTTATTCTGATTTTATGACTTTTAATTACTTTAACAAATAAAATATGAAAAGCAAACAAAAAAAATAAATGCAAAAAGAATTAACTAATGATTGCATTAATGGAAATATTTAGGTCTATTATGCGGTCACTTGTTAAGGAATAAATAAAAAATTATCAAGAGTAAAAACACATAAAAAAGGTTTTTTTTTTTTAAATTTTATATACAGTGGCCCTGCATTTATAAAGTATTTTATCTCCAAAGTTATTTATTGAAATTTTATATCAGGAACTTCAAACAATAATTAAAATTAAAGTTTCATTTAATTGAAATATTTTGACATCAAGAGCTATCTCATATTTTTGTTCTCAAAAGAAATAAAAATAAAAGAGAAAATATATTTAAATTATAATTAATTTTGATTTCTAAATTATGTAAGACGATGTAACATATTGAAATATAAAATATTTTTTAATAATGTAAACGTGGTTAAAATTTTATCTATTAGCATGCATCAACTTGTTTGTTGTTTATAATTGAGATTGGAGTATGTTTGCAGTAATCCTCTAAACATTGGTAACATTTCAATAATTAAATTCTATTTTAATTTATTTTTTCTTAAATGAAAAATTAATAAATATTTCTAACACTTGCAAGATACTAAATACACTAGAGGAGCAGCATTTATAAAATAATAAAGCTTGCATAGACACAGTAATTTCAGTTAAATTCTATTTCAATGTTTATTTTCCTTCTTAAATGAATAAAAACTTAAATATTTATAACATTTTTAAAATATTAAGTACACTAAACCACCGTGCAAGAAGAAATAAAGCTTGAAAACAATACTATTTTTTAGAGTTAAATTCTATTTAACTCTGTACATGAACATTAATGATTTATTTTTCTTTCATGTCAGAGAATAATGATTTTTCAAAATGGTTAAAGCAAATTTGAGTGGTGAGTTTAGAAGTATATTTTTGTGAGTAAAAGCTTTCCACCTCTAATTTTAACAAAATGTTTCCATAAACTTCAGCCGAGGATAATTTTACAAGGCAAGAATTGTTTTTTAACTTAGAAAAATTTATAGTGAAAGTTAAACCAATTTTGTGGAAAACTTGTAAAAACAAATATTCTCGGAAAAAAATTCTTATGAGCAAGTAATGTCGTGTTCCACACTAAAGCAATCAGGCTGCAAATGAGTGTGTGGCGTGGATTTCATTTTTCTGAAGTTCAAATTACGATTCATCGGTAGCAACGCACACCAATTATTTTGCGTGGAGTTGTCCATTCATCGAACACCAATTCGTATGAAATGCTTGAGATGTAACTTTAACGGGACTCGTGTACTCAACTGATTTTCTTTTCGAACCAAATAACTGAAAGAAGACAAAACACTGTTTATAATTGTGAATTTGAGATAATGAGGTGTTGTATGCATGTACGAGGACACTTTTTTATTTTTAAAATAATGTATTTTATACCAATTTATCGATTCAAAAAGCCCCCACACACAGATTTTTCTTTTCACTTACTAGCATGTTTACGTGAGATCTATCTCGATAGTCTAGGGGAGGATTATGATATTGATTCTGCATTTCGTAAGATCGTGTGTTGAAAGTATAAATCATAAAAACTTTTAGTTTCTACAACAATTATAATATGCGGTGTTGATTTCTATCTTAGAGTGAAGGATGATTTGCATATATTTCTTTTCTACAACAGGTGTAAAGTGTCCAAGATGAGTCATCATAATGCATATAAAACTATTAATATATTATAGGAGTTATTTCTATTGGCAATGCTTTTTCTTTCACCATCCAGAATGGAATATTAAATGGGAATCATTCTTTCATTTATCTTGCAAGAGATCCCACCTTATAAAGAAATGATTTTGTATAAAACATTGCTAACTAAACGAAGCCAATAACGAGCAACCATCTAATTAACCACTGTACTCTTATGTTGTGTTTGGATCTAGTCATTTACTGTAATCATGGAAAAGAAAGCAAAAAAAGTGAAGTACTATTTACATTTATTTGATATAAGTGGAAAGGGATAAAGAAAGGGAAAGGGGATGAGGGGGAGAGGTCCCCCAATGTCAGGAAAGAAAAAGAAAGGAAAGTGTTTAGTTTAGGGCAATTAAACATTGGCTCCTTGAGATTAATGTGTACGCAATTATCCAGAATCATGTTACATAGTGCTTTATGGATGCGTACTTGGTTAAATGTCTTCCAATGCCATGTATTTATTAAACTAAAATTATTTCAAATAAAAACTTGCAACCTTATACTGTCGTTATAAATTCATGTAACCTTCTTCATAAATTCATGTAACCTTCTTCGCCTCCTATTATTAACAACCTCTGTTATTGGTTTTCCTAAAGTTGTCCATTGTATGACTGTCCTATCTTTCAAAAGCTTTGTGTTGTACATTTAGCTTAACTTTCTCTACTTGATTGTGTATACATGCTAACAAATTATTAGCTTTTGGAGGAAGGCCTTAACATATTGCTTTGCATAGTGGGTTGTGTTTGGTGGATATTATTCAGAAGGCATGCTTTATGCTGGGTTCTTCAAGTAACACAACTTTATTGGCCATATGTGCAACATATGAAACCTTTAAACTAAAACTGTGTTTGCTCATGTTTAAGAGTCATGTAACCTATTATTACTTTAATGTAAATTGCAATTACAAAAAGCAATTTGCGTTGAATGAGTTATACATAAAAGCCAATTTATAAATGGTGAGCTATTCTATTTAAATAGGATAATGTGTAAAGAGGATAAGGTGAAAAAGTTGTTAAAACAACAGTATCTGAAAAATAAAATATTACAACCCTTAACCTGGATCATGAATATTCATAATGCCAAGCCAGTAAATGATTTTGGCTTAAGAGGTTTTAGTAAATACATCTGGTAGTTATTGACGAGAACAGATAGGGAAAAGATAAAAGAGATTCGTCTGAAGCTTATCTCGTATAACATGACAATCAAGTTCAATGTGTTTGGTCCATTCGTGAAAGATGGAATTCAAGACGATGTACTGATAGTAGTTAGTTATAAGGAATATTTTTAGGATTTTGTTAATGATTCTGTTTTAATTTAATATTTTATTTAACATAATTTGTTTTAATTTAAGATTTTTTCAATTATTTCGCATTTGATTAGTTTTGTTTTGCAAAGAGCGGATTTTGTGGAGAAGTAGTTCAAAATTGACTGAAGAAAGAGAATGACGCAGAATGGAAGGAAAAGAGGTTAAGTGACTTTTAGCTTGAGCTAAGAAGATAGCTTGGGCTAAAATCCACTTAAATTCTGTTACAAGGAAGCCCTAATGTTGAGCGTAACTGTTGGGGAGCGAATCACAAAATAACAGCCCAAAGTAACTGATTGCTAGGGCAAATGTTATTAAAAGGACCACCAGGCTAAGGAAGGGGATCGATCCATCACCTACCATCTCTCATTTGCGGGAACGCTCTCCTAGCCGTTGTGATCAAGATCTTTCTTTTCCTCTTGTATTTTCATGGCTACCATGAGTAGCTAATTTTCTTCTTCTTGGGGTTGAATGTAATTTCTCCACTTCAAATGTACTCTTGATATTTATTTGATATTGTTTTATTCAATTTATCTTTGTTTA
>Ga0209700_108910_pt1 | contig 12256 bp, 9 predicted proteins | sample SiratroredBW_FD_187528 | JGI IMG/M metagenome (GOLD analysis project Ga0209700, IMG submission 187528) | Root nodule microbial communities of legume samples collected from California, USA - Siratro red BW (SPAdes) (version 2) | ecosystem: Host-associated > Plants > Roots > Nodule | place: USA... | reverse complement strand
TTTTTTTTTTTTTTTTTTTTTTTTTTATCGTGGAAATCTCGTTTGTGATGAAAATTTTAAATATAATTATCTATAATTTAAAACCCTTAAAACCAATTAAATTAAAAATAAACAATGTAACAAGAGACACGTAACTATATATTTTTACTTTAAATAATCATATTTAAAAAAAAGATATCGAGAGAAGTTAAAAAAAATATATATATATACTGAGTTTTCAAAATTAGGTAAAAAAAATATCGTAATATAATCTATTTTATGGACCCTATATATATATATATATATATATATATATATATATATATATATATATATATATATATATATATATATATATATATATATATATATATATATATATGTATGTATGTATATATATATATATGTATGTATGTATATATATATATATATGTATGTATGTATATATATATATATATATGTATGTATATATACATACGGTGATGATAAATGTGCATGGGTGGACTTGTTATTCAATTTTGACGTTTAAATATAAAGATTGGTTCAGTGCAAATTTTGTGTTTGATTTCCAAGGACTTGAAAGTTTAATCAAACAAAAATTATGTTGATTTTGAATATAATTGATAAGAAAATAATATTAAATGAGAAACATTGGATTTTGGAATTTGGTCAATTTAAACGCTTGGTCTTTATATGTATTGATATTATATTACTTAGAAATAATTGGTCACTTGAATGATATTGAAGAGACCGAATTAATTAATTATATGTTAGAGATTTTGATTGACCTTTATTGTTTGTCATCAACATGCCGAGTAAAAATAAATTAGTAGTTATCTCTCCTATTAAAAAATATTAATACCCCACTTAAATAATATTCTTTGATAGTCCAAAAATCAATTTAAATTTAAATTGTTTTATAATGTTTTTTTATTAGTGAAAGGTTATTTAATGATATGTGATTGTAGATAAGAGGTGTGATTTGTTTAGAAAGAATGGGTATATTGTGCAACATTAGTAGATAACGATGTAATGTTAATGTGAGTGTTTAAGATATTCAATGAATATTAAAATAATTAAAGATGAAGATTGATAAATGAAATAATTAAAAGAATAAGAATATAAGACATATCATATGATATATGTTAATATGATATATCATAGTCCATTACTTATTTTGATTTCGTATGTAATTTTCTTATATAATTTATATATTACTTATTTATGTTAATTTTCTCTACTTTTTTAAAAAAAAAAAGTCTCATAGTAAATAAAGAAAAAAAGTAGAACAATAACTTTTATAACTAGTCAGAATTCTTTTTTTTATTCATTATAAAAATGTTTTCATTTTTGACTTGTTTATACTAAACTTACGATAAATTGGATTATCTTTAATTTATATTCACTTTGATGGTTGTATAATAATGGATAAATATATAAAATTATATAAAAAAAATTAAATGTAAATTGAAGTTGAAGGTTACAAAATTTTGTAAGTGAGACAACTGAGTATAATTTAAACTTAAATTGTTTTGTTAATAATATTTATAACCATTATAATCATTAAGAATGGTTATACACATTCTATAACTGTTTTTAAAATACATATTTTCTTATAATTTTACATTGATAACTATTTTTTAAAGATCTGTTTCTAAAACTGTATTGAGTATTTTTTTTATTGCCATAAAATTTTTTGATACATTGAACTATTGGTAACAAAAAAACAAGTAAAAATGTAAAAGAAAAGGTAACACTTTCATAAATTCAATAACTTATTCAAGAATTTAAATCCAATAGTACTAGATAAATGTAATTTTCAGAACAAATAGTAATTAACGTAATTTTACACAGGCACCTAAACAAACACGTTAATTTATAACACTGATTGAATAATTGATAATAAAATATTAACTTAAAATTAAAATTTATATAAATTTTTAACTTTTAAAGAAACAATTCCTTTACTATTTTTGGAAAGAAAATCTTGTTAAATTGTCCTATTAATTATAATTATTAAATGACTAAAACAAGTATTAAAAAAAATATTTATCCGTATAAGATGTTCACTTGAATTTTAAATTGTAATCACTCTCAAAACCAACAAATAAACAAAGCAGTTGTAATTGAATAATGTTGGCTTTATCATTACTCTCCAAATAAAAAACCAATACATGTAGAAATAAAATATTATTAAAATATATTTAAAAAATATTGGTTAAATGACTGTCATCACACTACGAACATCTACTTTAAAATAAAAAAAAATGTTATTTTATTTATATTTTTTTACAATTTTTATAACCCAATTTTATTATACCAACTATCTTATTTAATATTTCATGCATTTGTCCCTTTTATTTTCATCATAAAAAATGTAGAATTAGATAAAAATAATAATAAAGACTATAGTTCCAATTTCCATGTTATAGGAATATGATCATTCCAACTCAATGAAAACAATTTTGGCATGACTATAAAGCAATGATTACGAAATTTAATATGTAATAATTAGAAATTGAATGATAATATAAAACTAGTTTACATAGCAATTTTCAGGTATACATTTTGTCCATTGTACATGTATTTTAATTAAATTTAAAAACAATTTATAAGAGTACTGTAATTAACAATTAATAAATGTTGTGGAAAATTATAACTATTACACAAACAAAACTTGTCTTTTTCAGAATTTCAATTACTTAATTTATTTGATGTAATGAGAAAAGGTTAAAGATGGCCACTTTTCAAGTTTTGAACTGTGTCCCTATCCCGCCCGCTCTCACTGACGCTCCTCTGCATATAATATATATCAACCACTCTCTCATTCTTCTTCCACCACTTTGCTCTTTTCTTCTACACTCACTTCCCATTCAAAGGTATCAAACCTTGTAGCATCTATTCATAATTATTTGTGTCTTTCTTAAATCCCTCCTCTGTTTATGAGTATATTGTTTTGTTGAGGTTTTTATTTCAGTCTTTTAAGGATGTTTTGTCTTACTACATGGATCTTGGTCCCAACTGCATTACTCTGTTAAATTTACGTAAATTTGATTTCTTTTTTCATTTGGGTGAGATTTTAAACATGTGGGTGTTTTTCTGATGATTTTCGGATTTGAGTTGAGTGAAATACTAAAGGGCATGAGAATGATGTGGGATTTTTTTGATTGCGTTTTGTTTGAAAAATTTTCAGTGGTTGCTTTTGTATTTGTCTCAGGGTTGAGTGAATGTGTTCATACACCTTTCTTCAGCAACCAAACCTCCTTATCAGTAGCAGCATTTTTTATTCAACACTGGAGAAAATTTTGTCACCTGAAAGAATAAATATTAAGAAAAAGATCTGGGTCATACCTTGTTGAATTTTCTCGGTTTCATGTAGTCATGGTGGAACAATTAACATTTCACAGTGTTTTCAAAGAGTGTTGTCAAAGATTAAGCCTTTTTATTGTGCATCATGTTATAACATTAGGCTATTCTTATGCTGCTTTTTCTTAAATGTTGGTATTATCTTTGAATGGATGATAAATTGGTGTTTGAAGAACAGGTATGAGCTAGATTTTGGTTTGTGACAATTGGGTTGCTCTTCTTCGAGGCACAAGTAATGGATAAAGTAAAAAAGGTGTATGCCAAAGATGAAGAACGTCCAATCCGGGTCACCAGAGCAACGACTAGAGCCTTGAGAGGAATTCCTCCCCCCTCAAGACCTTCCTCTAAAAATGAACAGAAAAACATGTCTCGAGCAAATTCCAAAAGAGCAGCCACTTCTGAAGACCAAACTTCTGTGGTTGTTCCTGCTCTTGTTCAAAATAAGAGAAGGGCAGTTCTTACAGATGTGACAAATATTTGCGCAAAAGCACATGATAAGTGTAATGAGGCATCAAAATTTAAGGTAAGCATGAACCACGCACTTTGTCATCAAAAATAAATCTCAAATCATGAATATTTTACAATTGTAGTGATATGGGAAGTAAACATTTGTTTCTGTTGAATTATTCTCCTTAGAGAGTATACAAACATTTGATCCTGTATCCTTTATTTGCTCATCACAAAATAATATTTATAATTCTACAAGTTGTAAATTCATCTAAACGAAAGTATGAAAATCATTAGGTTATGTTGGTGATGCTGGTTGACCATCTATTGTGTAGGCCAAAGGAGTTTATGCAAAGAAAAGCACAAAACGAGCTTCAGGTGTTTCCTCTGAAGTCTCATCAACGCAAGAGAATGTTAGAGAAAAGTTAGCTGAAGATGTATCAACAATAAGGACGGTAGAATCCAATGACACCGTAAGTGAACGTGTTATTCCAGGCAACAAGCCGTCAATGCAAGATTCTGTGAAATCTGAGGAACTCCTGAGCTCTACAAAAAATGGTTTCTCCATCATCTCAAGTGCTACTAACTTTATGCAACGGACTTTAGGTGAGTAATGTGGCATACTAAATCACTAAGTGTACAAATGAACTTTTGGTAACTCTCGGATTGAACATACAAAGCAAACATTGATTCAGTTGGAGGATGCAAATATTAGTAGTTTTACATAAGAATTTTCTAGTTCAAAGAGTTACAGTGTTATGTTAGGTGATTGCTCGTTTGATATTGAATAAAAATAGTTATCTAAGTTAGGATCCTGTAATTACTGTTTTGTTCTCTTGTTGGATTATACAGGTGTAGATGTGATTGAGAAGCCAGGAACCTCAAACTCCCTTGCTATAGTGGACATTGATTCAGAGTTAAAGGATCCTCAAATTTGGAGTTCTTATGCCTCTGACATGTACAATAACATTCGAGTCACAGAGGTTTGTGATGTAGTGATGTAATATCCTTTTTCCCTGATGTGTTGCTACTATACTATTAGTTAATGTAACTGGTGACAATTTTAGTAGTTTCTGTTAAACAATATTATGAACAGTTACATAAACCGAAACTGCTGCTTTCTGCTATTGTCTCAGTCTGTCTGCATTATAATACAGTTTATCCAGAATATAACATCCACTGTTAGCAAGTATTCTTGGATATCAGAGAAAACAAATTTTACTTAGTAACATAATTGTATTATTATAACATTAATATTGCTTGATAAAAGAACTTTCAAAGTAACACTCTTTTATTGCTAAGAGAAGAAAACTTTCACTACAGAAAAAATTGACAGTGAGTTTTGGTGAACTCTCTCCAGCTTAAAAGGAAACCATTGACTAACTACATGGAGAAGTTGCAGACAGATATTAATCCAGGCATGCGTGGAATTCTGGTAGATTGGCTTGTGGAGGTTAGTCTCATGGTTGCAGCATTATGTAGATTTGTATACTTGAGTACATATGATGAATTTTATCTAAATCTGGTTGAATTATAGGATTTTGGAAATAAGATGCATATCTAAAATTCAGTATCATGCTCCTGAAATACACAATCTCTAATTTTCCTATATCCTCCCTTCAGGTTTCTGAGGAATACAGATTGGTTCCAGACGCTCTTTACCTGACAGTGAACCTCATTGATCGGTATCTCTCAACTAAATTCATTCAGAAGCAAAGGCTACAGTTGCTGGGTGTTACTAGCATGCTGATTGCATCGTAAGTACCAAACTTTGTAATGGTTCTGGTAAAGATCGAAGTTTCCAAGCTCAAAGTGATACGTATGCTTCTCCTTAAAATGATAAAACTGAAATGCCTTTAAAACTGGTTTCTCATAGTGTAATTTGTTCTCGTTATTCTCTCTATAGTTTCGCTAACATGCTGGTAAAGATGTTTTGTTTGGATACTCGTAAATGCATAATGGAGCTCTAATATTATTCATGTAATTTTTTATTTTGGTTGAGTGTGTTTGGAGATGCTGATAAGTATAATAATTTAAGATATCATTTCTATTATTATTATTATTATTATTATTATTATTATTATTTTTTATCTAAATCCCAATTGATCTTAGATGTTTTTCTTTTCTTTTATGACTTGAAGAAAGTACGAAGAGATGTGCCCACCTCGAGTGGAAGAATTTTGCTTCATCACAGATAACACATACACAAAAGAAGAGGTACTGTATTCGGTCGCAGGGCTTGAATCTTTCATCTTTATTCTTTAAGGTTAGTATTCATGATGATTGATGTATAAAACACCTAATTAGCTTTATCTGACAGGTACTGAAAATGGAGAGAGAAATACTGAATGTGATGCATTTTCAGTTATCTGTTCCCACAATCAAAACATTTCTGAGGTATTTAATATTTTCATTTCTATATAGGAACGCACATGCTTTTAACTAGCCAACTATGTTGGCATTAGTGTAGTAGTCATCAAATCAAATAGTGGACTGAACTTAATAGCGATTCTATGTGTTGATTCCAATGAAAAAAACTCCAAACAGGGACATTAAGGTTTTCTTGAGATTTATTTTTGGGATTTCAATTTTTAAAAATGAAAATTACAGTAGTGAAATGATATGGAGAAAGACTTGAATTTACAAAATTGATAGATAATTGATGATTCCTGGAAAACTTGCATTTTACTTTTGTCTGTGGTTATTTGTATGTTTTGTTTAAGACGCCAATTAAAGTCTTGTGCATTTATCTTTTCATCTTAATAATTCAAATATAATTTATTGGAATATCTTACTGCAATAACGATTTTCTCTTGACATGCTTCTTCAATCCATTTTTTGTTGGAAAACCTCACTTGGATGGAATTATGATTATCTTTTCTTGGTTTTCAGGAGATTCATCCATGCAGCACAATCTTCTTACAAGGTACTACAGTTATGCACTATTTATCCACAATTTATTAAACTTTGAGAAGGCGATGTTATCATGCAGAAAGGAAAAATGTAAATTAACTTGGTAATTTCATCCTATTGTACAGGCTCCTTGTGTTGAACTGGAATTCTTGGCAAATTATTTAGCTGAGCTTTCTCTTGTTGAATATAGCTTCTTCCAGTTTCTTCCTTCTCTTATAGCTGCATCTGCTGTGTTCCTTGCCAGATGGACCCTGAACGATTCAGAACATCCATGGGTATGAACTCTTTTTTGCTTAGTTGTAACTTAACTATTCCCTTTGACCTTTATGTAAAAGTAAACAAATTTGAAGAGTCTCATGCATTTATTTGCAGAATCCAACTTTGGAGCACTATACAAACTACAAAGCTTCAGAGCTCAAAACTGTTGTTCTTGCATTGCAAGATCTGCAACTTAATTCCAAAGGCTGTCCCCTCAATGCTATCCGTGAAAAGTATAAACTACAGAAGGTTGGAATTCTGTACATTAATTAATTCTGTTCAGATAAACTTTACATAGAAGAAAAAAGTTTAAATCAAGTATGCTTTTCTCATAGGCTGAAATCAACTTGTGTATTTTCAATTTTGAAGAAGTTCAATCATTTTTTTATAGAACTTAAATACACAACTTGATTTGAACTTACAAGAAACTCTCAATTCATTTTAACTTTTTACTTCATTCTCTGTAAATATTTTCGAAAACTTCACCTACTCTTTTTTGAGTTGACTAAATTTTTTAACTCCACTAGTCAGCCTCACACCAAAATTGCTAAAGGTCACAAGACATACATAATATTATTGTACTTCTTTTCCAGGCACCCTTTTGTCAATGTCAAACGTATCCACAATGGAATATATGTTAATGGTTATATTATAAATACCATTTATTGAAGTTATAGCAGTGTTAGCATTATTTTTACATAGGAATCAAAACGAAAAACGATATGCGTATTGTAGAGATCAAAATATGGATATTTTTTTATATGGAGTAAATGGCAGGATCAATTCACAGTCTTCATCTGTATTATTTAATCCATGTCAAGTTTATATAATTATTGGGAAAATGGGGTGTTTAAGGGGTTCATATTCTGCTGTATTTAACCTGTTTATTGTTCCCCATTTGAGTAAAGCATATGAACCGGCAAAATAATATGCACGTCCTTATCGTTGCTGAAAAAGGGTGTTGAGATAAGTAAATGACAGTGACTTTTGTTTCCTGTGACAGTTCAATTGTGTGGCAAACTTGTCTCCAAAACCGGTACAGTCACTCTTCCAGGTCCAAGTGTAAATGTTTTTGGCTGTTCCCTAAAGACTAAAGGATGACTTCACAGTTTCTGGCACACTGATGCTTGATAATCATCATCAGTTGCATATATATTTTACCATTCTTTTTTGTCATCAATCCCCCACTTGATGTCTGTTCCGTAATTGTAACATGTGTAAGATGGTCTCAAACTCTGGCACTTCCAGATTTCCTTGTAAAACGAAATTGTTGCGAGATGATACAGTTCAAAGAGTGAGTTGATGTACTAACACCAAGTAGGCTTCATTTTAAGGTTGCCTTGATGCAACAAAGCTCTATACAAACATTTGTGTATGTAATGCAAATTAAATTACATACAATTTATTTTCTATTTTATATTATACAACATTTGCTTCATCGTAATTATCATCTGAATTCTTCCACATTGATATCTTAAACCATGCCCTTGCTTTATTGTTTAATCTTGAAGTAATGAAATTTGGACCAATCGTTGGAAAAACGTTTCAGGAATTGAGACCTGCCTTATTCCAGGGTAGGTCCATAATAAAAGAATACCCTGGGCCCAAGCTTTTCCTTTTCACACCAAAGAAAACGAAGTTTTTCGCTCGTGGGGCTGCAAAATTTATTATTTTCTCCTCGTGAGTACTATCCAACAATTGTGGTCAGTGGTTAATCTTTTTCATAACACTAACATTGCACATAAAGTTTGACTGAAATTACAACCAACTTTTATTCTGAACAACCAATGGCCTCAGTCAAACTTTATTTTCAATAATCATCAAGCAATTTTGATGTTTGTAATATACTTATTTTCTTGTAATTAACATTATAAATTAAGCTTTTCTATTAAAAAAATTAAATCAGAAACAATAGCCTTACAAAGCCATGTCACTATTACAAAAGCGCGTATTCAGGAAATTTTAGTTTTATAAAAGTTCTCATTAGAAGAATCAGATAAGACTCGTGAATGTTTGAGACGCGCACTTTATGAAGGAACCTTTTTTTTTTATCACTTTTCAATTTGCCGCAAGAACATTAGAAAAACTAACATCTTTTAATATAAATCATTCCCACGTGTAGATTCCATCTCCATTTTAATATCTTCTTCCCAATGCACAAAAAATTGTTAGATGACCATGACATAGGAACACAAGTCCGAAAAACTAATGAAGTAGAACCTTAATCAAATGTATATAATTCATTAGTTTAGTTTACTAACAGTATCGTAATACGCAATGGCTATATGGAAATTACTGGTGATTAAGGAGAAAGGGTAAGAAGCACAGCAGATTTTGTAAATAGGCTCATACAGAAAATGGGTTGATCCACTGCATAGTCCTTCTCATCACTTATGAGAAAAGAAGGAGGCAATTAAGTTACTACCATACAGTGGCAATCAAGAGCATGTTACAAGGTACAACATCTGGCTGCCAGAAGCATCAAATGCATGTAGGACCTAAAACATAACAGCCATTTACCACTTTTCTAGCGGTTTTAAACCATATCAGGGTGAAAGGGGTAGGGATTGAGGTTCTGACATACATACATGCATACATAAATTACAGGTTATCAAATTGGAGACACTAAAACTGCGGTATTTCCCATCACAGGCTGGAGACTGGCTGCATGCTCTAGTTGTTTCCACGCTTCCTTCCGCTTCTCTGCTGCAGCGTTTAGCATTGCTTCTTCTTCCTTAAACTGAGCATGGCAAGTCAGGAATAGCTTCTCATCCATCTCTGCAAACATTTTTCTAACATTATGACTCAGGTTCAGCACTGCTTGGCTCCAGTGGCCTTGAGAATTCTTCTCTAAGGCTGGAAACATGATTGGCAGGATCACTTGTCGGTTGTGAGCAATCAAGTTGACAATATGATCGTTGTTCCACAAGAAAAGGGCTCTTTCAGCTACCTGAAACAATCCATGTTGAACAAGAAAAGGGTTATGTTTGAGCAATCAACAAAAACGTCAAAGGAAACAAATGATTCTCAGAAGATACAAAAGCAAATGAAGATGGAGATGAATTGCAGCAATTAAATCGGTTGCCAGTCCCAAAATTGAAAAGGCAAGAAAGTTACCAGCCATTCCCAAGGGAAACTTGGAAGCATACTTAAAGAAAACATGGAGAGAGCTCTAATGAAACATGAAGGAATAGAAACTACTTTCAGTTTCACATCCTATAAAGTGACCTCTAACACAAAATCAATGTATTCAACTAAATAATAAACTTGGCACAAAAATCTCACAACAAAGATTGCAGTACGTTTTTGAATTTGAACCAGAAGCTAAGTCTCTACCCTACCCTATGATGTACGTACTCCTGAATCAATTCCATAAGGATGGATACTAAAAGCCAGGCTGTGACATTCTTCAATTCAAACAGGATTTATGTGTCTTCACAAAGCAAGTGGGGGGTACACATTCCAATCCCCTGGTGTTTATGGATTGTTCTTTCCAACACAGCAAAAATGACACTGATGCGTGAGTCTCGTATTAGATGGGAGTGAAACACAACCTACTCCACATCTTAGAGAGACTATAAAGAAGTATTTGCTAATGTGCTTAGCCAGAATAGATAGCACCACACAAACAACAGTTGAAAGGCATAGATTTCATTACTATACAAAAGCATGAAAATAACAAGGATTGGCTATAAAGTGAATAAGAAGTGTACCTGAAAGTGCATACTGTTAACACAGCATCCAATCCGCCAAAACAATGGTACCATGACCCTCTGGAACTCTACCATGTTAATTGTTTCCAAAATTTCTTCAAGTTCACCCAGGAACATCACCTCTTTCTGACTATTCGTTATGGGCCAATACTTCAACAACCCCCTGATGACAATGCTCGCCAACTTAGGCTCTTTCTCCACGAACTGTGTAACGCAGTAAGACAACTGCTGGAAGTACACCCCCATAGATTTGGGCTTGTGCAAGGGGATCAAAACCCTCCACAAGAAGATCTTGTGCTCCTCCTTCAAAGGCAACGCAAACCCACTAATTATGCTCCCAAAAATCTCCAACAACTCAGCGATCCCATTGTGCCTCTCAGTCTCAAACACAAACTTAAAAAACAAGTTGTTAATGGATTTCCTTATGTAGGGCCTATGAACCATGAACTTGCCATAAACCCTATGCATAATGGTCTTCAAGCAGTCCCTCTCCCTAGGATCCTCCGAATCAAACAACTCCAACAACCTTAAAATAAAAGAATGGTCAATGTACTTCTTGGCCACCTTAGCATCAAGACAGCTTGAGGTTATAAACTTGAGCAGCAACTCATACACGAGCTGCAAATGAGGCCAAGCGGGATCAAAAGCTGGCTCATCATCATCGTTCTCACCACCACGATTGGACCTATAATTTGGCGGGAAAACGCGGAAGAGATTAAGAGCACACATTCTACACACAGCGAGAATAGCAGGTTCACCAAACCTCGAGGACCCACAAGAGGAAACAAAATCAACGAGTTCAACAAGGATTTTTCTCTTCACCTCTTTCTCCGAGGTGTTCTTACCAGGGTCCGTGAAATCGAACGACACGCAGCACAGGCTCAGCTTGCTCACGAAAAGGTTCATCTTTTCCGAACTCGGAACATCCTTGAACGGCACCAGAGGTTCTATCACCGACACCGTGCTCGCCGGAAAAACCGCGGACGAGGATGTCCGTTTCGCAGCGTTCGAAGCGGCGGCGACGCCTTGCGTGCGACTTTGTCTGCCGGCAGCGCGTGGGGAATCGTCCGAGCGCGACGAGTTGGCTCGGCATGACTCGTCCGAGTCGGGTTTCGGTGTCTTGCGAGGGAGTCTGCTGAGGAATTGCTTCAGCATGGCGACCCGAAAGGTGAAAACGGTAAATTTCGAAGCTTTAGACCAAACCCATTAAGAAAGGCAAATCAATGTGGCACGAAAATCAATGGGTTCTTCTTGAAGGGAAAAAATGAGGGAGGAACACAGGGTGAAACCCTAGATCTCGGTCATGGGAAGTGGGGGAAATTACAAGCAATGTGAGAGGGGGTGCATGAAATTGGGACAGAACATTCAAAAGGGTGGACAAAAAATTGCCATTTAGCAGCATGCATGGGTGAAAAATCAAATCTTGAAGATTGTGAGAGAGAGAGATAGAGGTAGGTTAAGAAATGGAAATGAAATATTTCTCACAAGAAGGGGTGAGGAATAATTAACAATTTAACATTATTATAAACTCGAGCGTTTCAGATTTTTTTTTTTTTTTTTTTTAGAAAAGTGAGAAAAAA
>Ga0209700_108909_pt1 | contig 12259 bp, 10 predicted proteins | sample SiratroredBW_FD_187528 | JGI IMG/M metagenome (GOLD analysis project Ga0209700, IMG submission 187528) | Root nodule microbial communities of legume samples collected from California, USA - Siratro red BW (SPAdes) (version 2) | ecosystem: Host-associated > Plants > Roots > Nodule | place: USA... | reverse complement strand
TGTATGTATGATGTGAGATGAATTATGAAAGATTGAATTGTTGTTGTTTTGTTGAGATAGAAATCCAATTTATGAAAATATATATTGTTTTGAAAACTCTCTAGCTTACCCTTCTTTTTGTGTGTTATTTGTTTTGTTTTTAAAATTGTGATGATCGTGTATATTACACGGGAGCAGAGGATTTGACAGGTGGTGGGAGTCCCCAGTAAACTGATGGAGAAGCTTTATTTTATTTTATTTTATTTGTAATTTTTACGAAGAAATTTTTATTAGATCTTTTGTGGAGAAGTATATTTTTAAATACATTATGAATGTATTGATTTTTATTTTAAGGTTTATTATATAATTCCTATCCAATAAAGTTCCTATTATATGAAAAATATGGGATGTTACAAAATGCTTAAAACTCAGAAAAATATCTCAAAGATATTAAAAAAAAACTTGATAAATGTAGGAATTTTGGATGTCCTGGTCCCTCAATCCTATTTGGGAATTGGCTAGTACATTCCTCTCTTCATTTCAGGAAACTTTCACGATGATTACGTTTCGATCCAAGTTCTCTATTAAAAGTTAAGATTGATTGAAGTTTATCTCTACCAAATTTTAGTATCTCAAAATATATGACCATTCTATCAAGTTTAAGGACTCTACTAAATGTATACTAAAAGAAGTTACAACCAAAAAAACTTGGTTTAAAAATCAATTTATTCCTATTTTTTAAAATATTTTCACAAAATCAGGTGAATTGTACAAAAAAAAAAGCAAAATACACAAAAAAAATTGATACAACAAATTTAAGATACGGTATGGAAAAAAATGGTAAATATTAAAACAAAACAACAACAAATTAGAAACACAAAGTCAATGAGACTTTCATGCATTGTCATGATTGAGATACCCAAAAACAATTGTGAAGATATGGAGCGCCTACCTCAATTATGCACTTGGACCCATAAAAACTTCAACTCAATCATAGAAAATGCACTCATCACCATGCACTACACCATTTTTAGCTTTAAGCAACATTTTTATCGCAACAACAACAAAAAAACATTGCCCAAAATAGGAATAGGAAACAATTTTTATTTGTTGCCTAAAAAGTAGGTTTTTATTTTAGAGATGGTCACAATAGACATCCAAAACATTGCTTATTTATTTTAGGCAACACACATAAAAAAAACGAGGATAGGTGTTGGACAGTTTAGACCACACAACAATTTTCAAGAGGCATCTAGATCATCTTAGTTTGTGATTGGAGTCTATTACAAAAAATTTGAACTTATACTTCTTCCTCAAACCTATGGTTAGGGCATTTTCAAAACAAAACTTTATATCTCTCTCATGTCTCATACAAGGGTTCATCACCACTCCATTGCACAAAAATAGTTATGGCCACCATAGCCTCAATATTTTTGGATGGAAGGAAAAGTCTGGACAAAAATATAGTCTCCACATCCATCCAACTAGTCAAGATTTGGTTAGGCTGTGATTGAAGCCAAGCTTTATCCTTTCCGATCAAAGAACATGGAAACAATCCTAATAATAATGCTTCCTATTTAGTCCCTTTCATACCAACAGTGCCACACAACTCAAAATGTGTACAAATGAGAACGAGGGTCTTTATGGTCGATGCATGTAAAATGTTGAGCTGATGAGTTGAAAGAGAGTAGGCTTCATCTCAACAATCTTCTCATTCACCATGGGTCTAATAATGCTAAAGAATTCTTTAGGACTTGTGTACATGATTGAGTCCCCAATAGTTCTCCTGTGATTCCGTTGTTGATTATGGCCTTGCTATTCTTCAACCATCTCTTCAGAAATAGAGAAGTATTGATCAACTTTAGATTTTCTAACTCCTTATCACCTTCTGTGATACAATATTTTCCTTGCAGTCCTTTCAATCTCAGTATCTACAAGTAAAGGTTTTGAGGATACTATTCTCCTGGTAAGAATTGAACCTTGGATACACAAGAACTCACAAAAACCTAAAACCACAAGTTAGCCATAAAAATTTTGAAAATTTACAAAAATTAAGAATCTAAAATTAAAAAAAAAAGAAATTAGGCTTAAAGAAACAAAACAAAAAAAAAATATAGGTCAAAAAAATCATTAGGTATTGAAACAGAAGTCCCCAACAACCATGTCAAAAAGTTGGTAACATTTTTTATACGATTAATGGCAAGTGCACTAGTCGCTCATGTAGTAAGTAATAAATATATCGTTCTCTCCCAAGGAACTTATGTAATACAAATATAATTACAATTATAAAAAAATTAGACCAAAGAATAATTCCATAATTTCAATGGGTTTGTGAGAAAGTAAATTATGCAAAACAAATTAAATATTTTTATAATTTTATGTCAAATCTTAAATAACAAAATAAGGTTAAGGATTATGATATGAATATTGTTAGGGTTAGACTTCACCATACATTCCTCTCATGCATTAAAACAATTTCCTTCTTTTCCTAACTAATGCCAATGTCAACCCACAATAACACCCAAACCCTAATTTCTTAGATGAATGAGCCTAAGCTTCTCTATTAACCATCAATCCCTTGATCAATTATATAGGAAAGACTTGGTTTAGTAACAAGGGTTTAAGCCAACAAATGAATCATGCTCTATTTCTATATACAAGCTTTCATAAGGTATTCCAATTCAGATCCTGATTACTAACAATATTTTCCAATACTTTTGAAATCAAAGTGTCAAGTTATAGATCAATACAACAAACATTAAGTGCAAAATTGAAATACTAACATTGATAGGAAAAGACATACATAAACACAATATTGCTTACATAAGAGTTTGGTAGGTTAAATCTAACCCCAACAATAATGGGTTTATGTATCTTGACGGTGTCGAGTGGGTCACGAAGCTTCACTTTTGAAATTAAGAACGTGTATCGAGAGGATTTTTGAATCGTCATCTCTGAAAGGTTGAGACCTAGATAGATATGCGAGGTGGAGACCTTGATCAAGCTGAGAGGGTCACACACCATCATATTGTGAAGTCAAGGTTGAGATCTTGTCAACACACGTTTAAGAGTTGAGGTCAAGACCTTGGACTGAGCCGAGAAGGTCACGAACTGTCACGTGCTGAAATGTGAACGTGAAGTTGAAACTTTGGACTAAGTCGAGAGGGTCACGAGCTGTCACGTGATGAAAGGTAAAAGTGAGGTCAAGACCTTAGATTGAGCCGAGAGGGTCACAAACCATCACATGCTAAAAGGTGAATGTGAAGTCAAGACCTTAGACTGAGCCGAAAGGGTCACGCACCGTCAGGTGCTGAAAGGTGAACGTGAAGTTAAGTCCATGGACTGAGCCGAGAGGGTTACGAACCGTCATGTGTTGAAAGGTGAACATGAAGTCGAGACCTTGTACTGAGTCGAGAGGGTCACAAACTATCACATGATGAAAGGTTATCAGGCCCATCCCAAGGAGTGGACCCATGTTGTTGACAAGAATGCATTGATGTAAGCCATATTTTCAATTTTTGCTATTTTTGCAATGAGCATGCATGAGACTCTATTTTTGTTTTTGCCATGAATGTGTATGAGATTTTTGCTTGCACGAGTACATGAATGCATGAATGTATGAGACTATTTTTCATTTATTCATTTACGAGAGAAAATACGACTGCATGGACAAAAGTATTAGATTCCCTCTTTCCTCATTTTTCATTTTTCAAACTTTTCAATTTGTTTGTTTATTTTGATATCAACATTCAGAATCAAATGCTCTTTTTGCAATCATTGAATTCATTTGATATTGAATTTTGTCCTGGAAAGTGAGGGATATTACAAAGACCTGAAGTTCATGTTAAAATTGGGGCATTATTTACTTTTATCCTTAAAACATTTTAATGCATGTGCTCAAATCCATAGGTGGATGGAAATTGAAGAAGTTTGAAGGAAGTTAGGAATGGACAACCTCATATATGTTATCATTCACATGCCCCTATGAAATTTGTCTCAGTTTTGATGGAGTAGTGGGTGAGCTTGACAACACGTGAATGACTTATTTGTAGGGTAGAATGATGGTTGACTGGTTCAACATCATATAGAGAAAATTGTATCCCTAAACGGGAAAAGCAAATGGAAACTGCTCCAATCTAGATATGCAAGGGTGAAGGGTGGTGTCTAGATGACAAATGATTTTGTTTTTTTTTTTTTTGTATGGTGGACAAAAAAGATTGCAGCATCCCATAGAAAAAATGTATCCCAAAACTGGAAGAGTCTGTATCGATGGAAGTTGTCCCAGTTCTGATATACAAAGAGCGAAGATAAGGTCAGATAAAAGTTGATTTGATTTTTTGTAAGGTGTAAAAGAAAGGATTGCCCCAGTATAGGGTCGTCTCATTTGGCTAGCCCCCGATTGACTTATTGGTTGATAACATACTAGAAGCATTTCAAACATTTTTTCTCTTTTTTCTTTTCTCTTTGTTTTTTTTTTTTTTTTTTTCTTTTTTTTTTTTTTTTTTTTTTTTTTTTTGCCTTTTTTTGGCCTCTTGCTGCTGGGTTAAGCTTTGAAAATTAGAGTAATCATTCCTTAATCAATAATGACTATATTAGGCTTGTAACGTGGTCAGGGTTTGAAAGGTTGTCGAGAAAAAGATTTGAAGGCTCAAAAATTATTTACGGGTTTCGTTATTTTTTCTGAAACAAGGATCATCAACTAGGCATTGCATCGGATCCAGTCAAAATTTCTTTTATGAGTATCCCGCAATTTTCATTTTTCTTCATTTTTATTTTTCTTTCTCCATTTTGTTCCCTTTTGTCACCTTGTGATAATATTCTTGCTATAGATTTACATCATTCTTCACAAACTTTTTTTATTTAATTTTCAAGAGCTTTTGATGTACACCTTGACTGGAGTTTCATCCCAGTGATGATCCTTACTTGGGGAATTTGAAAAGAAATATTTTTCTCATTTTTTGGCCCAAAGAGAGTACAATGGATTTGTAATTTTTGCTTTTTGAATAGTGAAAAATGGTCATATATCATTTCAAATCATGATTGCTTTATTTTCAAAAAGATTAACCCTGAAATAAGATTCAACAACTCCCAACACATGCCATTTTTTTATTGTCTTTATCCTTTTAAATTTACTTTTGATTTCCTTTATTCACCTTTCTTTTGCCTAGATTGCCATCGTAGGTTTTCAATCTAGCAGACTTTCATTATTTGATTGCCCCTGGAGATTGGAAATTAACCACTCGGCCAACCAAGAGAAACCTGGTATTTCTATCCCAATTTATTACCCTTGTTTTGTCATTTCAGGTGATGGTGGCAGCTACTGAGGCAAATCCTTTTTGTTTTGGGATAAAGGAAGGCTAAAAGATTTCAAGCAACATAAATGCAAATGCTCCATTGGAAATTGTCAGCTTTTACCCCTTATTAAATTGAGAGAATGCAACATCCTTACCTTTTAATTTTGTGATGTCATGAACTCAACGATTGTATCAAAGAAAATAATTAACTCAGTCATATGATCACCCTTTTTTATTTGTATTTTATTTATTTTGACTTATTCCCGCGACACCCTTTAAGACCTACCTCGATTACAGCATACAAGAATTTGTTAGTGATCCCTTGATATTTACCAACAAGCATGTGTTTTTCATTTTTCCTTTTTTCTTTCATTTAACTCAAGATCTGATCTTGCTTGCAAATTTGTAATAAGATCACATAAACATTTAATTGTCAAAAGAGATACAAAATCTCACACGTCCATTCTACTAAAAACAGAAGTCATGGAAACACCAAAACATCTTGAAATAAAAAGATCATAGCAAATCCTAAACGTAAACTCCTGAAACAAGCTTCAAGTCTCCTCAATTGTAGCACTTCTACCACTTGTTTTGAAAACACTTCTCCTTACTTAGGAACTTGTTGGAGATCTCCCGAATGAGGATTATTCTCAAGAATAGGTTTATCTTCCTGAAAGCTTAACCATCCAACATCAAGCAGGGATTGTACCTTGCGTTTAAAAGTCAGACACCTTTTAGTGGAATGACCAACAGCTCTACCATGATAATCGCACCTAACATTTGCATCATAACCTTGAGGATACGGTGGTTGTAAGGGCTTCAAAGGACAAACTACAACTAAACCATTACTAATAAGATTTGGCAAGAGTTCTGTATATGTTATAGGAATGGGCGTAAAATGAACAAAATTCTTCTCTCAATTAGAATTTCTCTGTAGAGCCACGCTCTGACCTTGACCTTGACCTTGATTGGAATTATTTTTGCACAAGTGGTGGCTAATGGAAACCTTGTTGATGAGTTTGATAGACTGGCATGGTGTTAGCAACGTATAAGGGTTGTGCTGCCAATAACGGATATTTGTGCTTATAATGAGGTGACACACAACTTCTCAAGGTTATTGTTGCCTAAACTTCTCTTTCTTTACTTTCAGAATTAAATTCGGGCTTCTTAGTGTTGGTGGCCACGAGCGGGCCACAAGCAATTTTGCCACTTTTCAATCCGAATTCAATTATGTCTCCAATGACGATGATGTCAGTAAAGGTGGAGGAAACACTACCCAACATATGTTCATAGAAAGGAGATTACAAGGTGTTTATGAACATAGTCATCACCTTTCTATCTTGTAATGGCGGTTTTACCTGAGCAGCTAATTCTCTCCATCTTTGAACGTATTCTTTGAAGGTCTCGTAACCTTTCTTTGACATATTCTGCAGTTGCAACCTGTCGGGAGCCATGTCAACATTGTATTTATACTACTTTAGGAATGCATCCACCAAGTCTCTCCATGAGCAAATGCGTGCTAGCTCAAGATGCATGTACAATTCAAAGCCATGCCAGCTAAACTATCCTGAAAGAAATGGACTAGTCGTTTTTCGTCGTACGCATAGGCTGCCATCTTCCTACAGTACATTGTTAGGTGGCTTTTGAGACAAGAAGTGTCCTTATACTTCTCGAACTCAGGCACGTTGAACTTAGGAGGGAATATCACATCTAACACTATGCACAAATCTGTTGCATCCCCAAATCCATGGTTGCCTCTGCCTTTTATGGCTCTGAGCATTTCTTCGAGGATTTGCAATTTGTTTTTCGCTTCCTCAGCCTCAAGGGGTATTCCTTGAACCACAGTCTGAGTTGTAACATTTGCTTGTGACCCTTCACCCGCTAGTACTTGTAGAACTCTTAGTTGAGCGGTCATTTGGGGTCCAGTGGAAACAACCATCTTGACGGTATTCAAACAGGTTGCGTTGGGATCTGCAGTGTTAACAGGGACAGTGAGTGACACTTTATCCTGTTCGAGGTATTCCTCCATAGGTGTAGTGTAGCCTACAGGCAGACCATATGGAGGGAATTTAGCCTGAGACACTTTACTCCCTTGAACAACATGATTTTTGGCCTGTAATCCCCCAAGGTGTGAGGTCTAAAGGTAGAAGGAGGTTGCTTCCTCATTTCTAATCACTAGGGTTTCCTTAACACTTTTCAAAGCAGCTAGTGCTCGAGTATCTGGCTAATCTAGTCCTTGATATGATTGACATTAGCTTTGATTGCCTCTTGTGCTTCACTCAATTCTTCCATCTTTTTTTGGTTGGCACGGGTCCTATATGGGTGTCATGGGAATCTTATCGTTATTGTTTTTCTGAAATTCTCTTTTATTTAAAAGAATTAAATGAGAACAATATATGAAATGCAGGCTAAATCAGAAATTATAGAGTTGTGTATATATTTTATATGATATTAATGACAATTAACAAGGGTCTGGATTAGCAAAGGAATCTGAGTCATATATCAGAAAATTTTGCTCTTACTGAAAACTTTTTCTCTAAAGACTCTAAAATGGATTCCTTCTCAATTCAACCCTTATATTAATTTCCATTTTTAGGAACACACAACTTTGTAATTTCTGACTTAAAAAAAGATGAGTCAAATGAGAGTGAATGCATGCAACACTAACTAATGTGACAACTTATGGATGAATGTTGTGTATGATGCAAAATGATAATGCAAAAATTAAAAATTATATACATGCTACCATGAATGTATGAATGAAGATGCATGTTTGTATGTACAATGCCGAGTGACATGTTATGCAGATGACAACATAATTGACTAAAACATAATGACGAACTATGGATGCTAGTACTTCAAGAAGTACTTATTATTGATATGTGGATGCAAATGTGATACGCTTATTAGTATATACAAACAAATGGTGAGGGGAAGAGGAACCTAAAAGTCTCCCTTTGTGGCTTAAATTAGGTTTAGCATAGTGACACTTAAGATCTAGGCCTGTAAATGATACTCACATGAGATAGCTCTTAATCCTTAAGAGCATAAGGTCACTAGAGCTATGGCTCGCTTTACCGCATTATCTACAGCAGTTGGTAAACAACTTGCTATAGACATGCAAATAAAGTGAACAAACTCTAGTTGGGATTCTCGCAAAAATTGAGAAAGGAAGTACATCCCATCAATATTGCTACACAACCCTTTTCTATTTCTAAGCTTACTCAGACCTAGGTATAGGCCCCCCCTCATGATTTATGAAAAAGTAAAGGTGTGTGTGAAGGGAGAAAATGCACCCAACCCCCTACCTACAAATCTACCAGAAAATCCCAGACAGATATATACAGTATGTCGTCTACCCTAGGGTTCAACATTCCAACAACAATAAATACACAACCATATATACAAAAAAGAAAAGGAAACATAAACATTCAGAAAATCACACTCAGTTTTACTTATTCAATTAAATTGGCCTGACTCTCAAAAAGTCCCCAGTGTAGTTGTCATCTGTCGCAACCAAAATCACGAAGGAGACGGCGATCAGAAAAGAAAATTAAACTAAGTTTGAAAAAAATAGAAAAAGAAGTCACCACCATAGTTTATTATGAGAAACTATGGAAAAATCGAAAAAAAAATAAGGCAAGTTTGTGAAAACCAAATTTCGGGTCCAGATGTCGGTTACGTGAGGGGAAGGTATTAGCACCTCTACAAAGTCGGTCCTAAAACGGTACTTATAGTTAAATAAGTAAAATGAGTATGATTTTCAAAATATTTATTTTCTAAAAAGAGACAAAAATGCAAATAAAAACAAAACTAAAATACTTCTTTTTTTATATTTTGGGTCCAATAAGGGTTTGACTTTGCTCTTACGTATTTTTATCTAGGATAGAAAATCAGGGTTACGTAGTTCTTTCGATTGAAAATGTTTGTTTGGATGTTTGATATTTTTTAATTTTGAAAATTTTATATTTTTTTTAATTTTTGAAATTTCTATATATTTATATTTTTTGAAAATTTATGATTTGTTCATATGAGTACAAGGAGGTGCGAACGACTGTGTTTAATACTCCTATAAATCGGAATATTTTCGTGAATTTTAGAGAAAAAGATTTGTATTAAATATCATCTGACGCGTGTAGTTACTTTAATATTTAAACGAATTAGCGAAACTCTTTCGAATTAAATTCTGTTTCACACATGCGATCATTTAGATATTTAATCGAATTATTCTTCATATAAAGACAATTAAAATAAAAATTAAATATAAAATTATTGTCAAAACTATATATTATAAAAAATAAAGTATCATGGTGTATGTGTGAACAATGATGATTTTAAAAAAAATATTTTGCCGCTCAAATGAAATCATTCTTTAGTAAAAGATAATGGATGGTTCACGGTGGATCCCACCTAGATAAAAGTAAAATATAAAAAGTAAAATATGATGAAGTGAAAAATAAATTCGGCCCCACATGAATAAAATATAAAGTGAAAAACAAAAAAAAGTGAGACCTACGCATATACAATTAACATAAAAAAAAAATCTTTAACTTTAACCAACCTTACATTTAATTAAGAGCAAAAATGTGGTCCGCACATGCATTGTCATTGGTATGCAAATATGACAAAGACATACCATGAAAAATGGCCCCACTTTGTACATGGATGGAGAGGGATAAGAAAATAAAAATCGTGGACCCACCCTCACCAAGATAGCCCCACTTTGTACATGGATGGAGAGGGATAAGAAAATAAAAATCGTGGACCCACCCTCACCAAGATAATGCCACGTAAAGGTATAGAATGTAACAACACTAGGCCAAAACAAAATATTATCAAAAGTATGAAAATGCATGTGAAAACTACCACGGTCCCCATTGCTTATAACAATATCATAACAAAAGGTCGTGGGTCCCACTCTCTTCCTGGATTGGTACCAAAGGGTGCCCCCATTTGCCTTTGCCTTGAAATAATTATTCATGCATAAAATCATAACAAAAGCAAAGGTGGTCGAGAAATGAATAAGAGAAATTGCCACCTACAGCATTGTAACCAAATATACCCCTTCACATGCTCAAAATGGAAACACGAAATGTAGCAGCAACTACACCTCTATTCATGCAACAAAAAATATCTAGCAATCATCCATGCATACAAACCTGGGAACAAGTATACGTATTTATAGCCAACACAATCACTCATGCATAGTCAAAAACACAAAGGGAAGAGATTCTTGCACCTATTATAATTTAAAACGCTAAAGTGAGATGAGGAGAGGAATAGTGGCAGTGTCTACAGAAAAACTACAAACGGCGCTGGAGCTCCAGCAGCATGGGGTGTTGGTGTTTGGGTGAGGTTGTAGTGGGGACCCTTGAGCATGGCAGGAGTACTTTTGTTACGATGAGGTAATTATGTAGGGGGAAACATTGCAGAGGGAAGGATTACAGATGAGAGCAGGAGCATACAGAGAGGATCCTGAAGATTTGAAGATGCTTATAAAAATTAAGAGGACTTAAAAGTGAAAAATAAGCCACGAGGTGGTGAGTGAATAAGGGATGTGACCCAAGAAACAGGAGAAAGGAACGAGTTGTACCTTTGCACCCATTTAATAGACCATTTATTTTTATCTATTTTTATATGCTGTGAAAAAAAAAGTTTAGGATCCATTGAGTCCCTTTCTAGAATTAGTGACCTACAAAAATAACTCATTGTGTCAACCAACTCAGAATGAGTTAATATTTCCCTCCAAACCTTCTTAACATTATTGCATATTCATTTAAATTTATTTAGCATTAAGAGGACTAAAAATACTTAGACTGTAAAATTTTGACTAATGTCACGACTAATTAGGACAAAAATAAAAAGTGACTCACTAAGTAAACCAATTCCAAATGAAAGGACGGATTAGGTAAACCAATTCAAAATGGATTGGTTTTGTTCCAAACCTTCTCAACGTTATTGAGGTTTAATTTGAAGTTATTTAACATCAAGAAGGCTAACCATTTTTAAGAACAAAATTTTTGACTCACAATAGCAAAGTTGATTAGTTGTAGTAATTATAAAATATTACTTACTAGGTCAACTAATTAATTTTGTACTCAAATCTTTCCAATATCACTAGAGTTAATTTTATTTAGATCAATTCGGGACAAAAAAATTCGGGACAAAAAAATTCATTAAATGTACTTATTTTTCTATTATTCATAATATCAAATTTGAATAGTCACAACAATGTATTACCAAATTCATCAACTAAAGATGAGTTCTATGTTATCAAGAGGATAAAAACGTTTAGGTGCAAATTCTTTTACTCAAGACTATGATTTTTTCTTTTTTCTGAAAATTTCCATTTTATATAAGATAATAAAACTATTTGATTTTCGGAAAACATTTCTTTCACATCTCCCCCCATCCATACGAAATCAAAATCTTAAACAAAAACTCATTCACCTTCACTCACCAACAATAACACTCATCAGATACCACCACAAGTGCCACCATAAGTGCCACCACATAACTCAAAATAGTTCAACCACAACACCATCTCCTTTCTTTCAATAATCTCTCAAGGACACTGATATTTTGAAAGTAATAGGGTGCAAAAAGCACGAGATTTAGAATTTGTTTGGATTGGAGAGTGAATTTGAGAGAGTAGATTTGAGATGATTTAAGAGAAAAATTTGATTATTTGGATTAAGAAAAAGATGATAAAATTTGAATCGAAAGTTTATAAAAGTTTGTAAATAATGTGATAGGTATAATAAATATTTTATTTATTTATAATTTTTTTTTATTTAATATAATTGATAATATTTTAAAAAAGATAAAATTATTAAATTACATAATTATTTTTAAAATAAAATTTAATTTATTATAAAATATATTAATTTAACTAAGATGAATTATTTTTAAAATATAAAATTAAAATTTTTATAATAATTTTAATATTAAATTTAAATATTATTATTATTTTATAATAATAAAAT
>Ga0209700_108908_pt1 | contig 12261 bp, 8 predicted proteins | sample SiratroredBW_FD_187528 | JGI IMG/M metagenome (GOLD analysis project Ga0209700, IMG submission 187528) | Root nodule microbial communities of legume samples collected from California, USA - Siratro red BW (SPAdes) (version 2) | ecosystem: Host-associated > Plants > Roots > Nodule | place: USA... | reverse complement strand
ATTTGTCTTGCATAAAAAAAAAAAGAAAAAAACACACACACACACACATTTTGTGAATCTTACTTTGACTATTTACCCACAAAGTCAATAAAATAAATAAATAAATATATTAATGACAGAAAGAGATTAAAAGAATATGTCAAAGTAATTTTGGAAAGTATATAATTTCAAGACAAAATTAATGTAATAAACGCCTAAACTAATTTTCTTTATCCTAGTCCATTAATCAATTAGATCTTTGAAAAAAAACTGAAACAAGTATTTGAGTTACAAGACTTTTGCATCCCATCCTCTGTTAAATAATAGAAATAGATAACAGAGCATTCAGAAAGACCTCAAAAATGCTTGATTCATTCCATTCCAATATTTACAAGAAAATATGATGTAATACAAATATTTCAAATGCAGCAGTTACTCATTAACTTTACTACATTTGTCTTCATATTAGTGTATTGTTTCTCACCTCCTACTAGTATAAACATACATTTTACAACGTAATATTTATAATGGTGATAGACTAATCCAAGATTAGGAGAAATATAATAACATTCCACCAACCTTTTTCAGACAAGATGAACATTGGTAACCATAAACTGAAAAGGAGTATTCAAGAGCTGCATTTTGGAACATAAAATACAATTGAATAACTTCATATAATAAGCATACGTGCAAAGTCACCTAAATATATTTACAGGAACCATAACCATAACCAAAATCACCAATTTCTATACAGAACACAATTGTGGTGATAGCAGCCTAAATTTTTAAAAGACACTCAGATACAACCACCTAATATTACAAAAAGACGTGCTATCTCTACACATCAAACCTCGAAAACAGAAGGTTTGCTGTTTCTGCAGCTCCCTAAACTTGCTACTACGGATAATCACAATGAGAGGACTCATCTCACCATACAAAATAACCATCTGCTATATACACAACTAATTCAATCTCTTACTTCTCTCCAAAACATTCAAAATTCTCTAGTTAAGTCACGTTTTATAAGTGATGGCACTGGTTTCTTCTATATACACTTCTATGAATGGAGTTTAGGCCACAGCAGGGATGCCAGAATTCTGGCAATTCCTGCTGAGGCAATCAAATCCTTCTACTCTAACTGCAGCTGGTTTGAGTCCAAACTTCATCCTAGCACATCCTCCTTTGCGAGATGCTGAAGATGGAGATAGCAAACCAGAAGGTGATGAAATTGTTGATACAAGACTGTTCTCTTCATCCCCAAAGCGAGCATCTTGGATCAAGGGATTTGCAGCCCGAACTGGAGGAGAACCACAAAAATACGGAGGAGAGGAAGGTATCTGATTAAAAAAATCCTCCCCGTAACTCTCCTATTGAAGGCAAAACTAAGATTAATCAATCAAAGATCAAAGGCAGACAACATCTTTTGCAGCAAAAGCAAGGGCCATGACAATTATCAGCAGCAGTTCCATCAATGATAACTAAAAAGCAAAGTATTCAAATGCAGTTGCAGACTAATACAGCCAATTAATGTTGCAGAGACCAAAAGAACAAAAACCTTGATGTGTTGCAGCCGCAATTGCTTTTGAAGACAGTTTCATAAAACCTTGCTAAAGCTTGAAAAATACTACATGTCTTTAACCTCAAAAACATCTAATTACAAGTGGCGATCTGAAGATGCAACTTTGAAAATACCACACGCATTCACAGATAAAATTAACGATCCATGTACCATACATTCTTAAGAAACAAAAACAATTTTTAAGATAAAATTTGTAAGCCATTTGACCATTCTTTATTCTACTTGGATAAAACATAAGCTAAATAACTTGTAACAGAGTCAGCTCTTACCCTCTTGAGAACAATGTCTAGTAGTTCTGCCCCAGCTTTTGAATCAGACCCCTCAGCTTGTTGGCTAATAAACATCAAAAGGCAAACAGATCAGGTCTTCATCACAGTAGAAAGTACAATAATTGAATCAAAAGGCAAACAATCAATCCTAAAACTCACCCTAAATGCCATTTCACTGGTCGAATAGGCAAGTTCATTAAAACTCCAGCTCGGCGTGGCTTAGGGCAAAAGACAGGGCCATTCTGATCAGCAATGGGAAGAGAGCCTCTCATCTCTTCACGCGCTGAGAAGGCATTCTGGTGAAGATTATAACAATTCATCCTCAAAATTTGCTAGCTTCCACAGTAGAACACCTAAACAAAGCCAAAAAAGGAAAAATCAGGACATGTAAACAGAAGCTGGAATCTTATTTTATTCACTGAAATCTCAATTATTTACAAAAGGAAATGAGTGCACACATCCCAGCTGCAAGTTACCAACAGATCCATTTAGCCAGATCAATTAAATGCATCAAAACGGAAATAGAATTAAAAATCTAAACTTCAAACGAAATTCCACCACCCATTTCACTGTTTCCCAATTATCTACAACCTAAACAATGAGGTGGAACCAGTGCACAAATTAACAGCAGATCTGAGAGCAAACCATGAAAAATTGTAAAAACTGTTTGCCTTTTCTTTTTCATGGGTAGATCAAGAAGAGCCAGGATAAGTAAGGTACATAAAAAACCAAACTTGGGCTTATGTTAAACAGCTATAATCACTATCTCCATCTTACAAACACATATCAGTCACAAAATTAAAAAGGGGTAACATAGAAATAGAAAATAGATCTCCAGATGGGGTAATGAGCAGAATGCTAAAAATTAAAACTTGAAAATTAAAAAAAAAAAAAAAAGAAAAAGGAAAAAAAAAAAAAAAAAAAATAAAAAATTAAAAAAAAAAAAAAAAAAAAAAGAAAAATGAACAAATCAAAGTACAGTAAACTTGCTAGAGAGAGAAGGAGAGAGAGACCTTTGAGGGTATCCTCCAAACTAAGAAATCAATGAAGCTGGGAGGGCGAGAGGAAGGGCAAATTGAGCACATAGCAATCCTATTTAAGGTAAAGCAACGAAGCTGGTCTGATAGAGAAACAGGCTTAAACGACGTCGTTGAAATCATTATTAAATACTTATTTATTTTTGTAATATTTAAAATTGCAAACTATATTAGAATACTATCACGTGCCACCAAATGTCAGGATCGATCGAATATTTTTATATCAAATTGTAGTACACAATTACGTTAAATACTTAGAGACAAATTTTATTTTTTTATTAAAAAAATTATAATCTAAATTTTTGTTATTCTTTTAACTAATCGAATCAATTGAATATTGATAACAAAAGTGAAGTTTTATTTCTGTAAATCTGGAAAAAATATCTTTTTGTATTTAAACCGATTAATATTACTCTTGATACATAAATTTATCAATATATTTATAAGAGATTAGTTTTGTTTAATTTTTAAAAAAAATCTTAAGATTAAACTAATAAAATCGCTTAAATTAATATAAAGTTACTGATTTAAAATTTTAGTACTTTATTGATAAAAAGCTGGTAAAAGTAACGGAAAAAATAAATTAAAAACCTCGAAAAAATTACTAAAATTTTTGGATGGTGCACTCTTTTTGAAACCGTTAAAAGTTAGACCCATTTTCAATGTCTGCTTACATAAGATGTACTCCAAAAGCTTTTAAGTGGAATGATAGATTGAATAGGGTTGCAGTTTAGATTAACGTAGTAAAGGAAAGTTGATTAGCTATTTTAATCTCAAGTTGAAAAATTTATTATAAACTTAATTAATGTTGGTTAACAATAGAATAACGGAATGGTGTATGAAAAATAGTATAAATATAATATCGACTTGAGATTTCAGATTTGTTTTCTTAATTTGACTTGAGATGCTTTTAAAGTAAAACGTCTTAAAAGTATACTTATATTTATAGGGATGATTATAAGTTTAGTTTATTTTTTAAGATTCATGATTATTAATTTTATTAGTTAAGAAGATTTTCATTAATTATCTTGATCAGTACTTATTCTAAAATTTAATAAATACGTTTTTCAAGTTGCTTAAAAAATTCGATTTTATATCTGAATAACTTCGTCTCTATTTCCAATAATAAGATTATTAGAGGTCCAATACACATATTCTTCAAATTAACAATTATCAATTGATAGTTGAAATAAACTACAATAATATATAATTAATGAATGATGAAGTGTTTGCATTAGAAAATAAAAAAATATTATATGGTAATGATTCTGACATTGAAAACTTGAACAGAGCAAGAAAAGTGAAAGGCGAAAGAAGGTGGCGAGGTTGTCTTTTTTGAGACAAACAAAGCATTTACAAGGAAAGAGTCAGATGATTGGTGGTGTTGTGTCGTTTCATATGACCCTCAAACTTCGAAGTTGGCTTCCACCTCACCCACTCACAACCCTTTGACCTTTTCCGTTAAACTTGGCCAACCATTTTCCCAGAAAATTACACACTCTTCAAGGTGCTCTTATCATAACATAGTTAATGGTTCCTCAAATCGATAAAAATGAAACTAATAAACCTTCAAACCTAATTCACTTCAATTTTTATGCAAAAGAAACGTGGTGCTATGATGAACGCGTGGACACACCCGGATTTTGCGTAAAGAAGAAAGAAAGTGCGGTGATCTCTGAGATCTTGCTTCACTTGTTTATATGTTAATGCATGAATGAAGAATTTGCGAGCGTGGGCACGTGCCAGCACGTGCTTCTGTCACCGTTTTCATTGCTTAGGAACTGTATCTCAATATACATAATATTTGTCAGAAAAATGCAGGTAAATGATGTTTACTATTTTACAATAAACATTATTGATTAATTTAACTCTATTGAAAATCTTATTCTAGCTATTAGTAATAAATTTGTATTTACATATTTTATTTTAATTTTTTGAAAAAATTGTGACACCAGAGACTTAATTAAATGAAGTCAGTTATGGGATCATTGATCGAAGATGTTATTATTATTATTGATTTATTTTTTCAAAACAGACTGAGTTCATAGAGATACATCACTTAAATTTGAGATTGAATGAAAAAAATTCATATATTAAAGTAATTAATATAAATTATCACACTTAAGAAAATTGATAATTATGGGTTTAATAAACAATGTTCTATACCAATCTATAATATCAAGATCCATCATCGTTTCTATAAATAGAAAAATAGCTTTGACATATAAGACTATTATTTCTTCAGCCATTACATAAACAATTATTAACTTAATAGTATTTTAACAATTATTAACTTAATAGTATTTTAACAATTATTAACTTGATCGTAGAAGTCCTTGGAATCATTTATACAAATATCTTCCTATCGAATTTAACAAGACAATCTCATAAAAATTTCAAGTTTTTAACTTTATATACTGTAAAGTTTGATTCTTTTAGACCTATATATATATATTTTAAATAAATATTAAAATTAAAATATATTATACTTGTTAAACATACTAACATATTAAGTATAAATATATATGAAAAATTAAACTTGCATACATGTTATTATGAAACACTCGTTATAATCATATAGACATTTTTTTTTAGCTTTATTTATTTAAACTATTAAGGAATTGTTTTATTGCTTTATAAAATAGTTTAATTTTAGGGATGATTGAAAGTTGAGAATAAATAGTATTGATTGCAAATTAATTATTTATCATTATTCACCATTAATTATTAATTCAGTTCAATCGTAATTATAAATTTGAATTTCAATTAATCTAACAGGTATGTTGATATTGAGAATATGATCTGACAACTAAAAAAAATTAATTAACTATAAAAAAAATTAAAAATATCCTTTAAATAGGTAATTACAAATAAAATTATCTTAGTAAAAACATTGGATTAATTTATTTAAATTTAAAAAACTAACTTAAAATCAATATATATTTTTAGAACCAATTAAATTATTCAATTTTAGAAGAAAGAGAAACAATTTTGGACTGAAATTAAAGCAGCACCTGTTTGATATGTGTGAGAATAGAGAACGTCACTGTCACTCCAAACTTTCAATTCACATTCCGCCTTATCTTAAGAAGGCAACGACAAACAACACTTAACATGTCTTTTTTTTATTGATTCATTTTATACAATTTTTTTAATTATGTTAAAATATCAATTAATTAGTATGATTTTATATAATTTTTTTTGAATTGTATTAAATTTTGCAACTACTTTGGTTTAATAATTAAAACGTCTAAATAAAAATCACTATATTTCAAAATTAATTTCATAATTTTTCTGAATAAGTACTATGTTATTGGTGGAAAAAAATTTGTTTAAGATATTTGATGTAAAATAAACTTTAAATAATAAAGTTTTGGTTTCGATTAAAATTTGGAAATTGACATTTGCAGCGCCGATTCCACTTTTTTTTTTATATGCTACTATAAAATAGTATTATTGACTTTCTTAAATAATTATTTTAAATATATAAATACATCAGGGTATTCTTTACTTTTATATTGAAAAATACATAAAAAGAAGTAGACAGTGCCAAAATTTATTTTCTTCGAAATTTTGAAAGTTTATAATGGTATTTCCAATTTCCTGTATCGTTTTATTTAAAGAAAATAGACGTGTTTTTCTTTTTATAGTGTATGCCAAATTTGTCCCCAACAACTCACAATTTTTTTTATATACCATGATTTAGCAGTTGATAAGGCAATTATTAATTTTCACATATTATTGAGTTATGTATTATCTTTTCTATTTTATCAATTAAAGGAATGTATTACGTTAAACTTAGTTTAAAGTAATTATTTTTCTATAAACGGCATCATACCTTAATTAAACATCATCATACTCGCATTAAAGATATTGTAAGTAATTGTAGTGAAGAGGGAGAATATGAAACACATAATAATATTAATGATTAAATACATTTAATCATGGGTTTAATTTAACAAATAAATTAAACCAATAAAATAAATATATTATACCTCAATAAGTTTATGTTCCTGCTTGTATCAATTTCCGAAATTTTTTAAAAAAATGATTTTTATCAGTCAAACATGTTATTGTTGATTTCCACCTAAATAATTTCGACATATCCGATGTCGATGTGGACGATTCTAAGAAAAATACTTTTTTTGAGTTACAGTGTTTAAGATAAAATTTGTTTCCTTGTAAAAAAAAAATAATAATAATAACATTGCAGTGCTAATTTTTGTTAACTTGCAGTGCCTTTACTTCTTCCCTTCCATACAATTCCAACTATTTGAGTTCCTCACTTCTCTCCAATGCCCCACTGAGTTTTTCTCTTCTTTATACCAAATCCGGTCACTCTTCATTCACACTATTATTGTATATGAAGAAGTGGCCACTGTTGCAGAATTACTCATTGCCTCTTTTGCTTTTCCTTCAACCATGTCTATCTCTTCTTGCCTTTCCCATTCCCCATTGACCTTCAAGGTACACTTTCTCTCTGATTTCCTATTGCTGCTATTGCTTTTTAATTTTACATGCAATTTTTCTTTCACCTTTTTGGTCATTCCCTACCTTTTGTTTATCAGCTATTTTTTCTGGGTTTCAGCTCATTCCCCCCTTACCCTTTAAATTTGGAGTTTTATTCCCTGAGTTTGAAATCCAAAGTTTTAAACTTTGAATGGTTATTAGACTGAAAGTGGTCATTTTGCATAGATTTGGACCACCCAAGCATTACTAACGAATTAAGCATTTGTGAATTTCTTTTTTCTTTTTAGATATAACAAGGTTGTTTGTTTGCTTGTTTTGCTTTGCATGGATCTATACTAGGCGCTTGTTGGTATAGTAGAGGTAAAAAAGCAGTTTGTATTTCAAAAACTGGGTTTTTTGTGTCTTCAAAACTCTAAATTCATTCAGTTCTATGGGTTTGTTCAAATAGTTTAATATAATTTATTCGTATATATGGATAGCATAATGTGTATTTTCTGGGCTTAATGACTAACTATGCTTATAATTGAGATTCTATTTCTTTCATTTCGGCAGGCTATAAACCCTTGTGGTTCTGTTGGGAAGGGGCAAAATTATGCCTTCTCTTTCAGAAGTAATGAGGCTGAGCTTTGTAACAGACACATTGTAGGGAGTAGAAGATTGCAGGGAAATTTACCAAGGGTCAACTTAAGTGGAGATTGGAGTTTCATAGGAGGATCGAAAATTGTTGTGAAACCAAATGCTACAAGATTGCTTCATTATCCAAAAAGGGGTCAAATGCAAGCTTCATGTAATCCTCTCACTACATCTTCTCTTTTAAAACTCATTTTGAAAATAACTTGTGTCTTGTGCTGGACCAAATACATTTGAGAACCAATTGAAGTCTATTGTATTTTGGATTTCCATGTGGTGACACTTTTCCGTGTCTCTAAGCAACTTACAGGTGAAATTGGAGGTTTTGTAATTAGGCCTCTTTGCTCTAAAATTGCTCATTTTGACCCTGGAAAATTTCACTGCATTCTGATTTATATAAATATCATTGGCGCAAGCTGTTTCTTCATTCATTTATTTTGGTACTCATTAAAAAACTGTTGGATTGTCTTACCACTGAATTAATATTGTTTATCTCAAAAAAGAGCACAAATTAAGGATTTGATTCACAGAATGCATTTACATGGTTAGCTTACCTCTTGTGTCAGTATATCTATAACTTAAATTACTGTATGATATACACTTACATTGAAACTACTGACTGCTATAAATATCTATGCATTGTCTACATGACTTCACCATGTGTTGTTCTGAGTTTAAGCTCAACTAAGTTGCTCGGCTTTATTTTTTGAAATTTTTAGGAACCAGTTATTGATTTTAAGTTGTTCATTTTGCTTTAGTCTTCCACATTTTCATGTGGCTGTCCTTTCAGCTATCTGTGCTGTTGTGGTTCCTAGTTTTTTGTTATTTTGTAGCATAATCTAACTCTGAATTTGATAGCCTTGAAGAAAGTCATTTTGTTTGTAGCATAATCTGAACAGCTTGCTCTAACATGCTTGACACTTGATTATGTTCTGTGATTAAAATTTAAATCTTGCTATTAGTTCTGCTCTTGAAGCAGATGTTCAATTTCTTAGAAAGGTGTGCAAGGCATCAGGTTTCACTGAAGCTATTGAGCAATGTAGTTAACTTAATTATTTTGCCATTTTGGTAATCTGTTCTCTTTGTACGAAGTTGATTGAACATTCCTTTATTCTGTATAACTGATGGTGACTATATTTTTTCCTGATACTCACTTTTCTACCTTTATTTTTCAGGCTTCATAGGATCTCAACTTGCTAGCACTGCATTTACAGCTGGAACTGTAGCTGTGCTCCCATTTTACACACTTATGGTTCTAGCTCCGAATTCTGTTCTAGTATGTTTCCAACTGCATTAGAGAAAATTTATGATCCGATTCATTGGCAACATTCAACATTTTTGCTTTATTACATGTCTGTTTAGTTAAACATGCAAAAATCATTTACATATATATAATTATGTAAATAATCTTTGTGGGGAATTTGGATATTCATCTTTCTTGTAAACTTTTATTGGGTTTCTGATTTTATACTTTACGTCTTTCCTGATTCATCTTAAGTGCAAAAATGCAGACCAAGAAGTCTATGGAGAGTAGTCTACCATATGTAGTGCTTGGGATTCTTTATGCATATTTATTGTACCTTTCTTGGACCCCTGAGACAGTTCGATTGATTTTTGCAAGTAAATACTTGCTTCCAGAGGTGTGTGTGTGAATGCATTCAGCAATGAAGTTTTTCTTCCCAAAAGAGTTCTATCCAACTGATAACTGTGTAAATACTTGATGCAGCTGCCTGGTATAGCAAGAATGTTCTCCAGTGAGATGACTTTGGCCTCTGCCTGGATTCACCTGTTGGTTGTTGATCTTTTTGCTGCAAGGTCGTGCATTTTATCCTTCTCTTGGCTTCTCATTCTTTACTTATTTATCTGATGCTATTCCTGGTTATGAATTCAGGCAAGTTTTTCAAGATGGACTGAAGAATCAGATTGAAACACGGCATTCAGTTTCTTTTTGCTTGTTCTTTTGCCCCATAGGGATTCTTACTCATGTCATCACCAAAGCCATGACCAAACCTGCCACAAAAGAGGGTCATGGTGTATAGAGGATTCCTGCTTATACCGAAGCAACAAGGATTTCATTTCATTTGAATAAAAGTTTGACCAAGTCATGTCTGAGTTGAACTCATGAATTTTCTAGGTACTTTATATCTGTCATAGGGTGGCCCAAAGGGGCTTGCAATGAGAGGCAATTGAGATTTATGGAAAAAAAATTTAATTAAATAAGGAGTAACTATCATTTTATCAAAAAGGAGGGTTGGTTTTTGCAAATTGAAAATTAAAATTGAGTTTGAATATAAGAATCTAATTGTGCATAGAAAAAAAATTTGACTGCACCTTTGATATGTGTATATGGATTGTGTAATTATTAACCTTTAAAATATTTGAATTCGGAAAGATAACATAAATTGATGAAATATCTCTTGCTTTCACTGATAGTTAGGTAAGAATGTGGTTAAAAGAAAATGAGTATGTACATAGGTTGAAAAATGAGTCTCCCTATCCAATGAATCGGTAGTATGGTTGATGGCAAGAAGTTTTTGGGAGCTGATTCATCTACAAATGGGACAGAATCCTTAATACGCATTTGTAGTTTTTGAAACTTTTTAAAACAATTTTATCATTTTACCATTTGAAGTTCGGATGTCATCGCCCTTTTCAAATTTGGCATTGACTTTTATTAATTTTAGAATCAGACCACCAACCAAATTAGAAAATACACTAGTACAATTTCACTTATTTTGACTACCACTTTTATGATTGGGCTATACGAAAATTTGCCTTTTTATGTTTAACTTATTATATTTAGGGAAACCAATTTAAGATGAGTTGGGAAAAAATCTAATATTTACAGTAATTTTGGTGTTCTATTTTAAATAAAACACAATTAGGTATTTGTTCTATCTGGAGGGTGTCATAGTCTACCTTAGCTGAGTGTTATACTTCTTCCTTTAAGCTGCAAAATAAAAATTTTCAACCAAACTTCTCTTTTAATTAATATCACTCTGGTCATCTATCCAAGGTTTAGAGCCTATGATGCAACGGAATCTTTAGCAAAATGAGTTCAAGAAACTATTGAAAAGTACGTTACTCTGGGTTGTTTATCTCGTAAATCCGTTAAGATATGGTACTAACTGCATAACACAGAATTATTCATAGAAAAACATTTGTCGAGGTTGTCTCTTAATCAGTGCTTTATTCTCCACAAGATTAGGATCATGACTTCTGAAATATCTTCGAACTCAATCTTTGTTTTTAAAAAATATAAACATTAGTCCAATTTTTCTAAGGTCAAACTTTTTATACATATATATATATATATATATATATATATATATATATATATATATATATATATATATATATATATATATATATATTTATATTGTTAATCCTTTCTTTCACATTACTTTATGTTAATCCTTTCTTTCGCATTACGTTATGCGTGCAAATATACATCTTTTCTTTGGTGTAGAGATCAACTTGTTGATAGAAGAAATCCAAGAGAACTTGGATTTGTCTCTTCGGAAGACGTTGTACGGACTTAGAAGCGGTGGTGAGGAGTGGTCGATCTGCGACTCCTCTGGTATGTGCTGGTATTCAATAAGGTTGCCTATTTTTGAAGAAAGGGTCTTTTTACATGATTCAGGGATGGTGATTTTGGAAGATAGGGTGATAGGGCTATCTTTTGTACATGTAGATGTAGACGTAGAGGGGTAATCCATAGTTTGGTGTTCCTCTCTCTCTCTACTTACTCATCATAAATACAAACATAATGCACCCGGACTTTTGGATTGAGACACATTTTTCTGGCTATCAGTTTGGCTCTGATACCACTCGGGGGTATCTCTCCAGTTATGTATATCAACCTCACCAGTCATGTATAACTACCCCTAACAATCATGCATACTTTCACGGTTTACCGGTACTTCTTCGGCCTCTTGCCTACTCCTTTCCCAGCCTAACCATAACCAGTATGCATAACAGTAGGAACAACCATACATAAAAGGAAAGAACTGAAATTCATAAATAGAAAGAACCTTCAAGCGGAATACTTCAGACATGTTTCTGATACACAGGATCCTCATAAGAGGCAAGTGTAGAGCATACTTCATATCTACGTTGCCATACCAGTTCATCGTACGTGGCGTTGGCTGAGGGCGTTACGCTATCTCAGATTATTTCCGATATACTCGAAAGTACAGTGGATCCCTGAGGTTATAGCGAGACGTAAAGCTTAATATACCCAATGTGACGAGGGTACAAGCCGTAGCCCAAATTTCCAGCCTATATACGATTACTA
>Ga0209700_108907_pt1 | contig 12262 bp, 4 predicted proteins | sample SiratroredBW_FD_187528 | JGI IMG/M metagenome (GOLD analysis project Ga0209700, IMG submission 187528) | Root nodule microbial communities of legume samples collected from California, USA - Siratro red BW (SPAdes) (version 2) | ecosystem: Host-associated > Plants > Roots > Nodule | place: USA... | reverse complement strand
TTTTTTTTTTTTTTTTGTCTATGTTTCATCTTAAAAGGCCCGTTCCATTACCGCTCTGCACCTTTATATTTTGTTTATCCTTTAAAAATTGTGCCATCTAAAATTAAAGTATTTTGAATGATATATTCTGAAATGTTAAATAATATAGAAAATAAATAATATTGAATTGTGTAATTTAAAATGTAACATTAAAATTTTTAAATTTAAAATTATGTAATCTAAAATTAATTTTATTCATTTTGGACTAATGAGAAAAATATGCAATGGCCCTTTTAAGATATCACATTTGGGGTGCAAAATGCAATGGCGCTTTTAAAATGCCACATTTTTATTGGGTACAAGATGGGTGGGAGTAGCAAATCGGCCCATCAGCTCATCGAGTGTGCTCTACTCTGGATTTATACATGTAGTCATGTTTTCTTCCTATACGTCCGTACTTTTCTTCCTGCACCTCCATAATCTAAAATTATTAAAATACTCTTCTAAAATTTTTTTATTTCGGATTGTAAAATTAGTAATACGAAAAAGTGAGAAGAGGTGTGCTAAAAAGATAAAGAAAATAAGGAGGGTAAAAGGATACTTTTACTTTGATTATATAGGTACAAGAAGAAAGTACGGACGTGCAAGAAGTCGCTGTCATGTTTTGCCGTGATTCTTCCTGTACCTTCGTATTGACTTTCTGCATCTCCATAATTTTAACATATTCTCATTTTAACCTTGAGAAAAGACAAAAATAGCCTTCAATTGATGATAACTGGGATTTTTTTTTTCACTTTGCGGGTTGCACAAACTGCAATACAATTAAAAAATAAATACATTATGGATTGTATAACCCGCAATTGTATTTTCTGCACCTTCTACATTGCGGGTTGTACAACCCGCAATATAAAACTTTTTTTAAATACATTGCGGGTTGTACAACCCGCAATACAATTTTTTTTAAATACTTTGCGGGTTGTACAAACCGCAATATATTTAGAAAAAAAATTTTGTATTGCAGGTTGTACAACCCGCAATGTATTTAAAAAAAAATTGTGTTATAGGTTATACAACATGCTACTGTGGTGTAATGGTGATTATCATATTAGTTTTACCATTAATGAAGACTATTTTTATCTTTTTCTCAAAGTTAAAATGGGAATATATTAGAATTATGGAGGTGCAGGAAGTCACCATGGAGGTGCAGGAAGAATCAGTCCCAATAGTAACGTGGAGCATGTCTTCTGAAGATGCTTAATGGGCTTTGGTACTCTGTCAATTCCCAAAGATAAACGGCCCAGTGATCAGAAAAATAAACGCATATAGAGGTAAAATACACGACCATGCAACATATCGCACAACCTCGCATATTGAAGGACATTTTTGTGGTACTCATCCAAATTTTAGTTAGGATTTCACCAAGTTTATAACTTGAGCGAGTGAAAGCAGTGGTTTAAAATTTAATGGCTAAATGTTTAATAATGATTGAATTAGTAATAATTAAACAAAATTACTTCAATTTTCATATCATATGCTAATTAATAAATAACATAATATTTATAATCGTGGGAAATTGAAAAATACGTCTTATCTAGGGCCTCTATGATACAAGAAGACCATCTTCATTTGTAACTCTAAACCGAGGGACTGTGATGATAAATTTATTGAATAACAATTTTATTCTTTTTTATTTTTTGAACAAGCATTCTCAAACATTTGTTAATAGAATCTAAAAAAAAATATTAGTTAGAAATCATTCACCATATCATGGGAAGAAAACATCATGCATCTCGAAAATGAATCTTCATAACCACGATGCTCATTTAATGTCTGCGTTGGGGGTCTCATGTTTTTTTCCTTCTAACGTGGTGAGATGTCTGTTTCTTGGCCCATATTGTATTGTCTTCAACATCGTAATTAACCCCACAACAAGTTTCTATCTCAGCTTCCATGTATATGGTCTCACCTTCCGAGGAGTTGAAGTTCTAAAAGTTTCAATTTTCTTTAAAGTTTTTCATTTAAAAATTTGCTTCAACCTAAAAACATCTTGACAGAAACTGCTTATAAAATATCTTTGACTTTCAATTTCTCAATAATGTAAGACTTTTATTGTGTATTGGGACTGTTGTCTCTATAACAGGATAGAAGCCTTGCAACTCATGTGTATGGATTCTTCTTTTAACACTAATATTTAACTGTTAAGACCGTTTGAATTGTTAAGTTTATTCTTCTACATTGAAAGTGTTGTTTTGTTTTGACTTTTGTGTGATTATAAGTTTTTTTTTAAATATCTAAATATAGGTTGAGAAAAAAATTTCATGCATTCAGTTTTAATTCTTAAACATACATGGAATTTTTGTTTATATTTGAATAATTCTTATATTTTGATGCTGTAAAATGCGATAAAACACTATCGGAATAGTAACCCAAACAATTATAGTTATAAGATGTATAGTTTTGAATTGGTATATTATACATTCTTTTCTAAAAGGGCATAGATGTAGAATCCAACTAATTGACCACATTCAAATGGACGTGGTGGATTAGTTTAAATTAATGAACTCCTAATTAATGGATTACTTTCGGATAATCAACTAAAATTTAGTTTAATTTGAATTACCATACAATATCATAATCTCTAGCACTAATATTGTAATGTGATCCTCATCTATTGCCTTGGAATAAATTTGAATAGGGTTTGGCGATAAGATGACACTTTGAATCATGTGAGGCAATTAATGCATTGAAAGCCTAGGTTTTCTACCACACCAGCTCCAACTCTTACAAATTTCAATGGTAATCTCCATAGATATGAGCTTCATTTATAATAATCCCTACAACTTAATTGCATGTCAGGAATCTTATTAATGGCTTGGTGGAGTTACCTATGATTTCCTTGCTTTAATCTCAAGCAACAATAATATTAATTTTTCAGACAAAGCTCAACAAAAAGTATACTACTATGTGGATAATTTAAAACAATTTGGAAATTTGATTAATATGTAATTAAGAAAGGAATGGATCCATGGCAGAGGATCCTAACCTTTCAATAACTATTTTATATAATAATTTTGTATTTTAAAAAATCAACAGTGAAATTGTTTGACAGCAAAATTGGCTTTTAAAATTACTAACTGAAAGTCCCATCTATTATTCTTCACATAATTGATAAGAGATATTCATTTGTTTTAATTATAGAAAAAAAATTCTTATTCATTTACAACATTTATTGTTTTGATTACCAAAATTATAAAGTAGGAAATGTATTTTAGTGAAAAAAAAACGACGGAAGCTATATATAATATAAAAAGAATAAAAAGAGTTAAACAAATTTCTAAAAAATATTTAGATTAAATTACTTCGTAGGTTATATTTTTTTTTTTGTAAATTTTGGAGAAATATATATATATATATATATATATATATATATATATATATATATATATATAAAATCTCAAAAATATAAAAGAAATTAATAACATAGATTGGGTGTTTTAAAATAATGTTTCCAATGATGACAATGTAACTTAGAATGATAAGTTTCTCAGTTGGTCTTGGAATGACATGCTAGACCCTTGCAATTGCTTGTGGTGTATTTACAGTGAGATTGCAACATGTTAAGACTTATGCATCTGAAGATTTAATTAAGTGAATAAATAGAAAATATCTGATAGAAGCCAGATGATGAATTCCAATTTATTTATAGCAAATTGGTAAGAATTTATAAGAGACTGGGAAGTATGTGATGAACACTTGAGACTACCTATTTGTGTCGTTTCCTTAAAAGTGCTATATGAACTCAAGGCTTAACTAAATCACATGTATGTACGAAAAATTTAGAATGAGTAACTTATCATACATGAGATCAAATAGAGAAATGAAAGTCACTTGGTGTGGTTGCTTAAGAGAGAATAGAAGAATGGAGAAATGGTCCCATCATATTTGTGATGAATTAAAAAGAAAGTGAGAATCAAGAGTCTTCTAAACAAGACAGATTACGTAGGTATGAAGTTTAATCACCATTAGTAGAGGCTGCCTATGCTAGCTATACCTAATTAATACAAATGCATGCACGAAACTAATTAATTAATTATATTTACTGCACCAACACCATCCAAATCCGAGTCTGTAATAAAAAAAAAAAGTAATTATATGTAACAAAGTCATTAAATCTAAATAAAAAATAATCAATAGCAAAAAGATGAAAATATTCCCACGTGAAAAGGGTGTATTTACTTCCTAGTTTCTACATACCAATGCTCCTCATCTTAATTTCTCTTCTTAGTTTAAAAAGGTGGGTCTTAGTTTAAAAAAGATTTTAATATTAGTTTCTTTTTAATTTCTTATCCGTAATCTATTTTTTGTTCTTTAAATTTTAGTTTTTTTAGATTTAAAAAACATACCATTTTGATCTATCAATTCTAAGAAAATAATTTAATTAAAATAAAACTGTAAATTTTCTAAACTCTAAAAGAATAAAATTACGGAAACCAAAATCGTAAGTAAAAATTAATTAAAGACCAAAATTGTAGTTTAAAAAGAAAGTGCTTTGCTATAATTTTTAACAATTTGTGATATTTTAGAGCTCTTTTATAAACCATTTTTTTGAACTTCCTATAAAAAAATGAATGACTCATGTTTTATTTTTTTAATTATGATCTCTTAGCTAGAGAAAGAGTCTAAGTTGATAATTATAAAATCATAGCTCACGAGATTAGTCCTCTCTACGTTTAAAGTTGTGAAAAATATTATGTATCTGTTTTTATTAGGTAGAATTTTGCTTGATAAGAAAGATGTAAGATAAACCTATAAAAATTGGCCTTGACCGAAGAAAACGAAGTAAACCAAAACCGTTCACTAATTATGCTAAACCATGGGCGAGGACTCTGCCCAAGATGAATTCAATGAACTCCATTTTCTGGGTAATTAAGAACCAAACTACTTCATTCATAGAACACTTCAAATTAAAACAATCATAACGTGCATTAATTAATTCTTATATCTCCTTTTAGACTTAACTGCATGTCAATAGCGTGTTCTTTTTCTCAACTTTTAAATCTCTTGTATATTTGTAGTGAAAACACATCTATGTTCCTACGTATGGGTCCACATTTTTATCATATTAAAACATAACAACTTTTAAAAATATAAAAGGTAATAATTTTGTAAAGATAAGAATAGGAGATGATACGGTTATTTTTTAATCGAAGAATTAAACAGTTACTTTCAAATTATGAAATTACTATTTTAATTAATTATGTAAAATATAAAAAGATATAATTAAGGATTAAACAGAAATATAAAATATGTAATTAGGGAAATTCACATTATATATTATTATATATCAATAATTAAATTAAATTTTATCTTCATAATTAAAAATAAAATAGAAATCTGAAATGTCATTAATTAGAGTAATTCCTATTATATATTTTTGTATATAATATATAATGTGAATAGTAGATTTTAATATTATATATTTTATACGACATGTTTAATATTATATATAATATTAAAATTCACTATTATGAGAGCATGTCATAGAGCATATATAAGGAAGAAGAAAAAATGTTTCTTACTATGAATTTATAATTTAAGATACTTGTTTATAGAAGAGTAATGATATACTTACAATATTACATATGCAACTATCTCATAACTACTTAATTAATTACTAGTCAAAATATCATTAGTTAATATGAATGTTGCTAGTATTATATTATTGTAAAAAATTATCAATTGGTTGTATATGAAAAAAATTTGCCAAATCATCATTTTTCTTTATAAAATATGAGAAAAAGCATATTTTTTATTGGATTAGATATTTGAAAGTAAAGAGTATAAGAAGTAGAAGACAATTAGGTTTTATGGGCTTAAAAACTCTAAAAAAAATCTTTTTGATGCTTAAATGCAACACAAAACAATTTGTGATTGCTTAGAACATTATCTAAATGTGTAAAATTGTAGTAAAGTAGTTAACATTGTCATCTCTATTCCTAATCGTGATAAGATAAAGTGTCTGTTCACATAATTTTAATAAAAATATTATCGGTGATTGTTTTATTCAGATTGATTGCATGTTGAAGTTGTTTCAGTTTGTATTATCCAATAAGACACTCTAAAAAAGTTTTGTAACTGCAAATTTTAAACTACTCCTTGTCTTAAAATTATTGTAGTTTAAAGTTCTTTCACACATGTTAAAAAAAATAAATGTCACTTTTTGAATACTTTTTCTATCGTCATTCCATTATGTCCTCTATTAATTAAACATTATTCCCTTATTTGTTATTTTACCTACTTACATTCAATATACTCTTAATATAACTCATATATATTGTGTTATTAATAATTTAAATATTAAGTCTTATTATATTTTAAAAATATTATTTGGCTATAATATCATAAGGCTTAATAAAATCATATCATTTAATTAATAGATTAGACTATAGAATCTTGTAAAGAATATGTTCACGTCAAAGAGTTAAACTTATTCACTCATCAATAATGTTGTGATCATTCTTTATCATCTCAATAGTTTAACACATATTTTTCAACAGATATGAGAATTCACTTCATTGATTTTAATTTTCTGTAAAAGTAATTATTAAATTAATTACTCCCTATAATTAGTCAAAATATATATTTATTAAAACAAAAAGACTATTTTAGTAAAATTGACTAAAAAATAATGCTATATATATAATTATTTTTAATGTGTGAAAGATCAACACTGCAGTCAATTTGAATTTCTTAAAAATCAAATTTAAACTGATAGGATCCCTGTTTTTTTAATAGCTGCCAATATACACTATTAAATCCCCGAAATTTAAAACATGAATGAAGTCACTCGAAAGTGTTATAGTCTGAAATGATGATTAGATTGTGATATAGAAGTGTTGTGCATGTTGTGGTGTTGTGTGCAATAGAGTCAAAGTATGCACAGAAGTAGAGAAAGAGGAATTAATATTAACGGGCATTCACGTGAATGTTTGTATGTCCAACAAACATCCACGTTTAGCTTCATCAATTTCTTCGTATTGACCTGCTTCTTATAAACCCTAGTCCTCTATACTCTTAACTATTCCACAAAACAAGATGCTACAATAACACTCAATCCACCACCAAACCACGTTACTGTTTCATTTTACACTACCTTTGGCGGCGCCCACGATACACTTAAGATAATTTTGTTTTCTCTTCCATTTCTTGTGCTTTTACATTCTAATTCACCATAATTAATCACTCTTTATTTAATCCTTTTGCAATTTTAACTGACCAGTTCAAATTGAGTCATTAATTAGATTTACGGCCAAAATAATTAATGAAAATTAAAAATTTTGAAAAAAAAGACAAAAAGTTGAATCAGGAGGGCAATTATGCCTGCCCTAAGTACAGACAACTTAAGGTAGATTATTGTGCCGATGATTGAAGCTTCGTATTTTATGGTGTTTCATTCGAATCAATATCTCCAATTCAGGCGCTGACTGAATAGTTTCATATTTTCTCATTGCAGAGTGAGAACGCACCTTCATACCAATCCAAACACTCAAAAAATAAAGATAAAAAATTCAACCATATTGTACTGAACTAAATTATGTATAAAAAATGAATTTGTTAGTTTAGTTTTTTAAAATTTGAATTAATTTTAGGTAGAAAAGCTGGTTAAATTAAATTTAACGATAGTTTATGAAATTAAAATATTCTTAAATAAGATGTTTATAAATAATAGTTCACATAATATAGATAATTTAAGTAGTTGAAAAGTAAGTCACATTAGTTAGGATTGCATTCACAGGAAGTACAATACATTTCAGTAAGTTTATTTAAATAATTATACCGTTCAATTTAGTTTTATTGAACTATTTTTAAACTTTAATTCAACTTTATTATAATTTTTTCCTACGATATGAGAAATGAATGAATTTTGTTCTCAACATCTTTTAAGCGGAGAAGGTAAATGTCCAACGAGAAACTAAGCGGAGAAGGTAAATGTCCAACAAGAAAATATAATTATAGGGAGTGAATCCACTCGTAAGAAATAATTGGAGAGTCCTATCTCAAAAAGAAAGATAAACTGATATTTTGAATCCAACAAATGATTTGTCAACAAATAATGTTCTAACATGTAATTTTTATATATAAAAGAAAACAAATCATCTTATGAATTCAAAGATTTATGCAAGAACATGTAATTTTTTTTTATCGGAAACTTTACCCTCATGTCTAGTTTTCTCCTCCATTTATTTTTTTACGTTAAACTTGTAAAAAAACGACAATAAAATAATAATAATAATAATAACGACCAATAACAGGATCTATGTGAAATAGCGATTGTCATTCAAGTTATGATGGTTGTCTAACAAATATTTTTAAGAGAGATTTGCAAAATTAGATTTTAATTTCATAACTTTGAGAAAGTGGTACTTTATTTTTATAATTTATTTTTGTTGATGACTAGTATTTTGTCAGTTTAATTTTTTTTAACCTTATATCAATTAGAAATAAAACTTAATTTACTTGTTAAGATGATATTAAAATCTATCTTAATAAAATTGTTCAATCTACACATGTTATTAGTTATTATTGTTCATTTTTAAATATATAATCTTACATATAAATAAAACATTCTCGCTTTATGTGTTAAAAATCCCTAATTAACTAAAGATCAAGTCTAGTTCACTTCTTAAAATAAGTGTTTTCATAATATTTGAATGTTTGACTTTTTCAATCTAATAGCCATTTGTTAACAATATAAAAATAATTTAGACGATCATTTAATTACAAAATATCATTATGCATTGAGTATTATAAATGTCAACAAATTTATAGTATATTATTTGTTACATAAAGAAAATGTAAAACTATTTTACACTTTACACAATTTTATTTTCTTTATTTTTATAAAATTGCCTAAGATAATTGTTTAATTTCTGTAATGTAATTTTTTCCCCTTAAATATTTTGTCTCTGAAATTTTATTTTATTTTTAATTTTGGTCTTTATAACTTTGAATTAGATTTAAGGAAAGTTTAACCAAAAGAAAAAATAGAGACGAAAAACAAAGCACACCTATATTATAAGAAGTAGAAAATTATTTAAGGCTTAAAGAAAGATATGGTAAGACTACAGTTAAAGCCTATGTCATCAGCTTTTGTTCCAGAACGATCCGGACACTGAGGGCCTTTTTGTACCCTTTTGAAATTCTGCAACAAACAACTCGTGACACTGTCTGATGCAGAATTTTTCTTAAGAAACCTATTTACCTAACACCATATAATATGTGACTCCAAATCAAATTGCCCACTTGTACCACTTGGTCCTTTGTGAAAAAACATCACAAAGCAACTATTTTTTTCCAAATTGCTCACATTTCAAATATAAGGGCAATGCATAATAAAGTTCAGAGAGAATGAGTAATGGATTCTTTGGGGTTAAAATTACACATCACCTTACCTCAGGAAATTAAATAAGCCAACCCATTAGTTTATCTGATAAAAAAATCAGTAATCTTTAGGAGCTGATACTTGAAAGTGATACTCATACTGTTGCACAAAAAGCTAGGGACTGGCGGTCTTGGCCATTATAAATACACCCTCACTTTCTCTCATTTTGTCAAGCTCGGTTCCTTTGTGTTCCTCACTTTCTTTTCTCTGCTTTATTATGCTTTTAAGCTTTCACTCCCAAACCAGACAAGGAATTTTGCAGCTCCCCTTTTCATCCTGTAATCAAATGGCTGGGAATTCTCCTTGTGCTTCATGCAAGCTGCTCAGACGCAGGTGTACCAAAGACTGCATCTTTGCTCCTTATTTCCCTTCCAATGACCCTCAAAAGTTCGCCTTAGTTCACAAGGTTTTTGGCGCTAGCAATGTCAGCAAAATGCTGCAGGTATCTCACACAATAACTATGCCTCCTCAGCTTTTTTTTATTATGAAAGGTGAAAAGAAAAAGGGAGATTTTTAGATTCGATTTTAGCTTCTTTTGGGTTGATAAATTTTTGGTAAAAATTGGCTTTTTCTTCTTGTATGGTTGAAAATCTCATATATTAAGTAGAATACAGCTTTTATCAGGTAAATTAGCTTTTGAAGCTGAACTAGACTGAGAGTGAGATTCTAAAATGTATGTTATTTGGTTCAGGAACTTCCTATTCAGCAGAGAGCAGATGCTGTGAGTAGTTTGGTGTATGAAGCACATGCAAGAGTTCGGGACCCGGTGTATGGCTGTGTTGGGGCCATATCCTATTTACAAAACCAGGTTTCTGAGCTTCAAATGCAGCTTGCAGTGGCTCAAGCAGAGATACTCTGCATCCAGATGCAGCAGGAGCCAGTGATGCCAAATCCAGAAATGGAAAACCCAGATCAGAAACCTTACCTTCTCCAGAATGAACTCCCTCAGTTTCTCAACTATGCCTCTTCTAGCAATGTAATTTATGATGCTGTCACAAGAGAAACCATTTATGGACATGATATGGTTTCCTGAATGCAAAACCTTTTGGGGTTCTTTTGTTCCTTTTTTAACCTACAACCATTGTTTTTCACTCTTTTAATCGCTTAAACTGTATAGTTTTTTGTGTGGTTTTTTAAATTAAGACAATTTAAAATAAATTTCTAGAAGTGTTGGAGACTCATCTATAAATTAAATTATAGTATGAGTTCAGTATAAGTTCAGTATCACTCTTACTTTATAAATTAATTTATAATATTGAATTAGATCTAAAATTACATACTAAAATGATATTAGTCTATTTGAAAGATTATTATTAAATTATTATATATATTTTTGTAGAGTTATTATCAAAACATCTGCAAATATCTCATTTCTTATTTGATGTGAAACAAGACTTTGACGTGAAACGAAAATTTGACGTGGAAGAATCACTTTAATGAATTTGAATTAGTCATAAATTTAGATTATAGGAAAAAAATCTCATCTATTAGTTATGTTAATGGTAGTTCAAATTTAAAAAGATGTGGGAATTAACTATTAATATTAATATATATATTCAAAGAACAAAATAATAGTAAATAGTTAAGTTTGTCTACAAATTTTATAAATTTATTTGAATTTTTAAAATTTAAAATAAAATAATATAAAGTGTTGTCATTTTTAAGAATCGAAATAGTGGTTTATTAATTTTGTTCATTTATTGCTGCTCAATTATTTTTGATTTGCACAGTTGAAGCGTTGAAAGTTCTCTGAGCTTGTTTAATATGCAGTTTGATAGTCAACTATAGGTGGCATGCGATTAAGTAATGAGAGTGTTGTGGATTAGTAACATTAATTAAACCATTAACTAATAATTGTGATGCTTGAACATTAATGCATTCAGACTAGGGTCGGTGGTCTTTTTTAAAATGGCAAACATTCTGATGATTAATTATAAATTTAGCATCTCATGGAGTAATTTAAAGGCAAATAAAATCATTTTGTTTTTCCACTACAACTACAATTAATTTTGTTGTTTGCAAATAGGAATAAGTGTTCAAACTCTTTTTCTGTGTGGACCTCTTCGAATTTTTCTCCAAGACCCTCAAAAGTCGTGCCATTAGCTATTTCACAACATTTTATATCTTCGATTGTGTTATAAGAATAATGAAATAGGAAATTAATAACAAAATTATTAAAAACTATGTTAGAGATCTATTTATGACATTAAATATTAATTTTAATACGTCAACTACTTTTTTTTTTCAACAATAGTACGTTTTTATGAATTAAATTAAGTTATCGAAAAATTTTGATTATCAGAGATGAAAGTTATAATCATTAAAGTGAGATTTTGAGTAAGTCTGGATATCTCATACATATTAAAAATAAGTTTGAATTATAACATATAAATTAATGAATTGGATGGGGCAAGGTTGAATTGTACATAAATTCATTTAATAAAATAGGATTAATTTTTTAAAATAAAAAATAGAAAAGTAAAAAAATGAAAATACTTTTATCAATAGGTATAATTATATTTTCTATAAATATAATTTACTTTAAACTAACAGTGGATAACTCTTTTTCTTACTTTATAATTTAGAAAAATTATATTTGGATATTGAATTAGGCAAGACTTTATAATACTCGATTTTGTTTTTTCTTTCAAATAAAAAATGGCTAAATTGTTTTTCTTAATCACGATTCATGATTTTGGTTCTTTAATTATTTTCGCAATTTTATTTCAGAGATTTTAAAAAGTTACTTTTTACAATTCTTAAATACATACATACATATATATATATATATATACATATATATATATATATATGTATATATATATATATATATATGTTTTT
>Ga0209700_108904_pt1 | contig 12270 bp, 11 predicted proteins | sample SiratroredBW_FD_187528 | JGI IMG/M metagenome (GOLD analysis project Ga0209700, IMG submission 187528) | Root nodule microbial communities of legume samples collected from California, USA - Siratro red BW (SPAdes) (version 2) | ecosystem: Host-associated > Plants > Roots > Nodule | place: USA... | reverse complement strand
TTAATAAGTATCATAAGATTTTTAGATGGATGAGGATTTCTATTCTTTATTCTCATGCCCCAATATCTACCATTATTGTCTTCAACGATAATACTATAATTATGCATTTTTAAGTTATATAATAATTTAGTCTTCTTAAAGCTCTTTTTAGTAATTTAATGACTAACTTATAATATTCTACCTTTCAGTAATATCTTTTAAGGTCTGTTATTTCATCTATAGAGTTATAGTAGTTTGTTAAATTATTTCTGTATTTAGTAATAATGATGGATGCATTTCTAAGTGAGTGAGGATGCTTTTTTCTGAGTCTTAAAGTAACTAACTGTACTTTGACAGAGTTATGATAATATAAAACAAATTTATCAGTTAAACCTAAAATATGTGGTGATCTGAGTTCGTTATTGGGTCCATTATAAACAAGAAAGAGATTTTCTGGTAATAATAATAATAATAATAATAAGCATTATAAAAGTATAAAATTTTGTTAGAAGATAGACATTACTGGAACATAATATCTTGTTACAAAAATAGGCATCACGGAAGTATAATATAATAACGAAATTAAAATGCTTTTGTTTATCAAAAAGTTTCATATCACATTCCTTAATCATTTTGTATGCATTGCGGTATATATTTCCACAAAGTATGATATTTTGACTTACGGTCCCGGATACCTCATCCGTTATTATTTATTATTGTACCATGAAATACACTATACAAAAGTATATTTTGTTTAAGAAAGAAGCATTTCAAAAAGGACAATATTTGGATTACGGAATTGGCATTTTACAAGTATAATATTTTAGCTAGAAAACAAGTATTCTACAAGACATTTGTGTTTAAAGAAATGTTTCATGATGTATTATTTGTTCTAATCACATTATCCTTATGCTTTTTGGAATGTAGTGCATTCAAAACAATTAATGCTGAGACAGAAATTTAAATACATTATATTTAAATTAATCTTATTTTTTTTAAAATTAAATTTTATTTTTTTCATTTAAATAAAGTATTTTAATTACCATTAAGTACTAAAATTTATTTAAATATTAATTATTATTAATAATTTAAAAAATTAATATAGAAATCTTTTTAGTCAATTTTAATTGATCCTACTTTTTGTCAAAATTTATCAAGATTCTTTTAACTAATATTGATGAAGTTCTTTCGTGATTCACTGAAATTATTTTCCGTTAATATCAGTCACAGTTATTTACATTCATATGACCTAAACTATTTTCATAACATTGTTGTTTGAGTTCATTTTCTTTTTTCTTACTTGTCAATTAATGCTAACTGAAATTCTCTAGTTAACATTGACGGAAACAATTCTAATTACTGGTATATTAAAAATGTTTTCAATCAGCAGGAAAAACAAAATCTAATCAACTATTGACTAATAACGTTGTCAATGCAAGAAAATAATTACTAAATAATAACCTACCCACATTATTCAAAATATTAAACAGAACTCTACATATTATCGAACAAGCAATAGGAATACTCTAGAACAACAATATAATCTTAACCATCTAAATAAAAAATAATAATAATTCATATTAACATTAATAAAGAAATATCTTAGCAAAATTTAACTGAAAAGTAATCATTGCTACAATGTCTCAAGTCTTTAATCAAATTCCTCATACCCTAATCAAAATTTAATCAATAAAAAAATACATGTAAATTTGAAAAGATAAACATTTTAAATTCTTCCTTTTTAAATGAAATTTGAAATGATCTAATTTTAAATAATTCAATTACTCTCATAAATTTCTACAATCTTAGTTTATTTTAAAATTCTTTATCTAAATAACGTATTTTGCCAAGCATTTCAAAATTACTGTAAAAAGAAATACTTTCTTAAAATTTTCTATCAAAGCACACTATAAAAGAATAAAAAATTGGTCCGAAAAAAAGATCATTTACCAAAGAATTCAACTTAAATCTAACATAGTTTGGACCTAATAATTAAATAAATTAGAGCTAACTTATTTGTTGTCAAAAACACACTTCTTACCTTTTGACCCTAAAGAGATTTGGTTCCTCAATGGACCCGACACCAGACACGCTAGCATCCATGATCTTGGAAGGATTGGCATGTCTAGCTCTAGCATACTACAACAAAAGGCAATTTCTAGGTACCATTTCTTTCAAAACTTGTACCTAACAACAATGAGCCTAAAAGCTTTGAATCCCCTCTAGCTGGTATTGTGGTTCACCTAAAAGCTGATATCATAAGCATTTCGTTCTCACAAGATTAGCTTTTTCAGCTTTTCTTGTTTCTTTTCTGATGAAAAATAAAGGGTATACGGGCCATCATCAGTCTCGTCTTGCTTGACCTGTAGTGACATTAATATGGTGGGCTGATAGAGTTGTTACTGCTAGACATCAACAGATTTTTGAACCAACTAGAGTTACCATAGAAGACCACTTTCACAAGAAAGACAACCTTTGAGTGCAAATTTACAACTGATTTCGTAAACTATAAGACAGTTTGTAGCTATTGAATTTCAATTAGGAACTATTAATATAGAAGCACAATTTTTAGAACATAGACGAAAAATAAAACTAATATTGTGGCAAACATTAACTAAATGTAAATAAATTTATAAATTACCTGTCGGATGTCTTAAAAGTCAAATTGGGGAGTTCCAGACAGGCGTTGTTAAGTATTTATTAAGGAGATGAGGACATCAGTGGTAGTAATCCTCTCTGCTTGCACTCAATAACTCAAAAAAGACTAATTGATATTGCATACATAAACTCAACGCATTAACTTCCTATTCTCATCCCCTACGTATTCATTTTTGCCAAAAGAAATGGCAGAAACAGATTTGAAGAAGGGCGGAACTGAAAGAAAAGGAAGCTAACAAAAGGCTAACGTTGGAATTCTACAACCGTGTCCCTCACTGCTGCCAAGAATCAACCAATAAAAAGACTTTGAATGAGACATGCTACCTATAAAATGCTTCAGTGCAGCAGCGATGACCCCAAAGATGCAAAAAGCAGTTACTTAGATTTCTTTTGTATTTCAGAAACTCTTTGGCCCATAATTTTACAAACAGCTTCCTCTTTTGATTGAAGAAGTTTTAAAGCAGGGTGAACTTTGAGATCTCCCATTACCACCTTCTGGCCCACATCCAACTCACTCAAATCCACGTCAATATATGGGGGAATAATGTCAGCAGGGCACAAGAACTTAACAGTCCTTTTGATGGTATTCAAAGAGGCACCTGCCAAATTTGTAGAGTGATTAATAATACTCAACAAAGTAAAACATTATACACACAACACAACAACGAACTAAACAAAATGCTTTGAGAAGTAGGTGTCAAGCAAAAAGCAAAAAATGTTGAATAATGAATTAAGAACCATTCACGTTGCATAATATAATCTTACATTTGAATCATTTGACAGAAACTGATGTTCTACTCATAAATTATAATTGCCCGGAGGATCCAAATTGTTCTTAAACTGAGTGAGTGAGTAAACATTTACACAAGTACACAACAGTTGACTACAACTAACAAGGCAGTAACAGCAGACTAGTTTTAATTTAGGAATACCAGATAATTAACAGGTCATTATTAATAAAACAAGTCAATTGAATTATAATAAAGGAGAACAAGAACAGAAGAAAAAAAAAACAACGCATAATTGGCACGTCTAGTAGTGTACTCAAACTTGCTCAAGTTGAATTCAAGATAGAAAAGCGAGAACTGGTGTTTTAGATCATTTGGACTATAACAAAGTACATATGCTAAAATACCAAATGCCCATATCATTACTATAAGTAACTATCAGTCAGATTAAAACAGCACACACTAAACAGAATAAAATTACATAGAAAAAGGCATCCATTTTACCCTACATAGACATTATAAACTAAGGATACTTGTTAATGGGAGGGTATTCTTCATAAAGAGCACTACATCATTAAAAGTAAGGATACTTGATACCTAATGACCTAGTAGTCATTGGTTTAATGGCTTCAATAACAAAAGCAGCCCCTCCCCTCAGACCTTACAATCGTAGGAGCCTCGTACACTTGACCATAATAAAACTCAGCCTTAAGACCTATTTATCTACCAATACCAACTATCATCAGCACTTATCCACACTTTGGTATACATGCCACATGAAAAGACATCAGAACTCAAAATTCTAACAAAAAAATATATCACATTAAACCACTTAGCATGAAGCCTACTACCATTAAAATCAACTTATGCAGGTCACGAGAAGATGGAAAAAACTTGACATAAGCTGAGGTTAACTAACAGGAGATCTAAATTAATTTAACCTTTTTAATTACTACTATAGAAAAAATTATCCGCACAGAGCTTACTATGTAAAAAAATTAAAGTGCGAGGATAATAGAGCGAACCTTTCTTGAGTCCAGGCGATACATCATCTCCTCTGAAGACAAGAGGAACATCAACTTTCAACAAAGCGTGCGAGGGAGCCCTTATAAAGGTCACATTCAACGGCGCGTCTGTGCCAGCTTTCAAATGAATCTGCGAAATTCTCAAATGTTCAATACAAACCATAATCAATTTTAACACGCGCATTGCATGAGGAAATTCACAATCACAAATTCACAAGCACAGGATCAGTTAACAAATCAAAACGATGAATATAATACAAATAAAGAGAGAGAGGATACACTGCGAGGCAAGACGCGAACGCTCTCAACGACGTCGTCAGAGTCGAACTGAGCGCGGACTTCAAGGTGAAAGAGGCGGGAGAGGAAGAAGGAGCGGCCGAGGTGGTTGACAAGTTTTCTGATCTGGTCGGTGCAGACGGAGATGAGGCGTTTGTTGCCGCCGTGCTGGCCGTCCTCCTGCTCGAAGATGATGCTCGGCACGCGCCCGACGCGTCGCTCCTTGGCGGAAATGTTCTTGCCGGAGTCGGCGCGGGGGATAGCGAGGATCATCTCATCGTGCTTGGGATCCGGGCGAGGAAAGCCGGGAAGGTAAGTGAGGGGCTCCGGCTCCGGCGGGTGGAGGATGGCGGCGGCCGCGGATTGGGAGAAGTGGCGGCGGTGCGGGGAGAGTCTGGTGAGGATGTGGCGGGGTAGATACATAGTTTGGCGTGAATGAATGAAAGGGTTTAGAAGGGTTTTGTTTTGTGTTGGCTTCGACTTGCAGCGGAGCCTCTCTTGGTGATTCACTCACTAGCTACCACCTGAACTGAATGGAGTTCTTCACGTGACATACACGTGATCTCAAATCTCATACTAGCTCCTTTTTTTTTTCACGAAAAAATTGATAGATTAGGTTTCTTACATTTGGTTTTCAAAATTAATCTCAAAAAATGAAAATTAGCACCCTGAAATTTGACATGAAACCATGGGTTTTAATAGTTAATATTTTCTTTTAAAAAATAATTGATATTTTGCAAACGTGTCAAATAGTTCATCTGCCAATTTTTTATTAAAATTTACCAAAACTTATTATTCAACTAATTTTATTCTAAACTAACATTTCGAATTATCCTTACTCGTCCGTATTCACTTTTCATACAAAACCTGTAATCTCTTATTATTTTTAAAAAATATGCATATGAATTATATTTTTATATAAAAATGTATAAACTTATTATTTCTAAAAAAAAATACCAATATTTTCTTTTCTCCTGTACTCTTACAATTTATTAAAAAATATTTAACTTTTAAAAAATAATAGTTAATGTTATAAAATAGTTTCTGTTATATGTCTCTTAGTAAAAATAATTTAAAAAAAAAAAAGTACATTTAGCTGTATTCATACAAATCTTCACCATGCATCAAATAGGAATGCACAAGTTCAAATTCAAAAGCTAAACTTGTAAGTTACTTTTCTGTAGATAACAATACGCGATAATTTTTTCATTTTCATCTTTTAGTTTTAAACATAAATTTCTGTAAATCAATTATGTGTTTTTTCATTATAACTGTTTTCGTCCTTTTAATTATACATCCCACATTCCTTAGAAGTTATATATTTTTCTTATACTATTTAAATTTATATAAATTTAATGCGTAATTAGTAACTTAAGTACACTTTCACTGCCCCTTAGCTCTTCTTATAAAATATTCAGAATATTTAGTTATTAATGGGAAATAAAATTAGTGAAAATGTTTGGTGAGCATCATACTATATCAATACCAGTCTATTAAAAGTTTAAAACTGTCCAAAAACTCATTTACCAATACAACTTAGTTAAGTATAGAGCTAATTTCTTTATAGAATAAGAATTTGTTTATGACTTGAATTTGATTGTGACAACCTTCAACACAACATATTATGACTTGAATTACGGCGGGGCGAGCAACCATCAACACAACATATGCCAACATATACGAAGACACTAGATAAAAGCGATTAAAATCCAGCTAATAAAGATGAAGAGTAACAAACATTACACACTACTACTACAAACTCAGAATAAAAACCACATTACAAGGAACTAAGAATAAAAACAACACTACTACAACAAAAATTACATTAGAAAAAACAATAAAATAATGGCAAAAAATAATAAGCAATGACAGCAAATTTAGCAAGATGCCCAGGCTTTGCAGTTTGAAAAATCCAGGCAAACTAATAAAACTATCTACAACGTTGCGTGGGTCAGCAAACGGTCCTAAATTCCTACCTAGATCAGTATTATCATTGATCCCTAACTCACTATTTCTGCTGATTAGCAAATTATAATCCATTCTCCAATCACTGCCAATTAAAAAGCCGAAATCCACTTCCACTTCCTACATCCGTGGAATCAGATTCACTTCCCATTGTCTCGTCTGAGCTCTCACTTGGAAGGACTTTTATTCGGTCTGCATGCTCAACGATCCAATCAGTGAATTCTGGAGAAGCAGCCCATTCTGCTAGAGCCTGCTTTGTGGATTCTCTTGTGAACTCATCCCACTCTTGCTTTGTGAACTTCTTTCTGTTCCGGGTCTTGTGGAAGGTTGAATAATAATCCTGTCCCATATGAGTCCCAGGAGATTGTGATGAAATCCCGGAAGATGGTGTTACAACGCCTGCAATAGACAAATGAATCAAATAACATATTCACAGCATTTTTGTTGTAACCAAAATATTTATCCAGAAACTTCAGTTGTTTGAAAAATAGTGTTATATCTGACTAATACAAATATTGTACCAAAGTTCATAATAAAAATTGTACCAAAAAATATTTCATAAAAAAGGTAAGCAAGCAAAGTGCGTTCATCCTTTTGGAATATAGACTGAGGGCCAATTTGAAAACATAATTCATTGCTGAAAATAAAAAATGAAAATCCAGCACTGACTGATTTTGTGGCATTGTTTAATTCATGCCAAAAAAGAAATAACTGAATGTGAAAAAGAAAAAGGAAATTTCCAGCATATGACTCAGAAGAGATCATCAGGTATTCACAAACAACTAAGTGCAAGAAATTTCCAAAATATTCAGAAGTAGAAAACAAAATTCAGAAGAAAATCAACAATATGTAGCAATCATACATATAACAAGATCGGAACATGAAACAATACCTCTCACGGGAGAATCAGTCCATGCAGATCGTTTATGGCTATTCCACACTTTTCTTTTAGGGCTACTCCACTGTTTTCCTTGAGGGGTTGACCTGCTAAGGAATTCTGCCCGCCCTCGCGCTCCTTTCACCCATTGCAGGGAATAATCATCATTTCCTGAAGTTTCATACCTACATGAAATCGTAAAGCCATACATAGAAGTGAAAAGCTTTGAACTTGTTATCTATGACAGGCAATGACAGGAAAAGATACAAGTAAAATAAGTCCAGCATATGTTAGTAGATCCCACTTTCTCTTTATTCCGTTTTTTGGTTCCATAGACAGTTATGAAGCTTGAACCTAAGACCTCTACAATGTTCAACCTTCCAACCAGTGACCATTACCAACAATATGATTCAATTCTTTTGGATTCTTCAAAAGCAAAATATAAAAATGCATGAAAAAACATCCAAAATGCCTTATTAACAAACGGTCAGCATTGTGAAAATCCTCCAAACTTGTTTTCTTTTGTCCCAAATCCTCCAAACTAGTGTTCCTTGGACAAAACTACCATGACCAATCAAAAGCCGAACATGCAAAAACTACCCTTGCTTTAAAAGTGAAAGGTGAACGAAAACATGCAAATATGGCCAAGATGTCCGCCAGACATTATTCTACACCAAAAAATAAAATAAAGCAGAAAGAGAAGTCATCCTTACCATCCATGAAGCCATTTTGTGGCAGAAAAAAGTTTGCAAACAATTCCGCAAGAGATCAAAGCTCCAAATGCTAGAAGAGGATCAAGAGTACTCTGAAAGAGAAATGAAAATTAGAATAAATAGGGAAATGAACATTATCCTAAAGAGTATGTGGCAGACCAAAATGGTAAGATATCACTACTTGAGGGTTTTAATTAACAACAAGTTAAATTTCAACACAGATAAATATATCCATCTCATCACAAACTGAAGGCGTCATGGATTCAACAGAATTTAGTATGCAAATCAGGTGAAAGCAGTGGCATTGTTTCCAAATATGCCAATATAACAAAATTTAACAATCTATAGTCTTACAATATTTTTATTTTAAAACTTATCATTGCAGAAATTTCAAAAATAATTATAACTATACTCTCTATATGTGTTATGTAACTTATTTTCACTATTTTCGGTTCTCAAAATACTCATTTACTACTATATTTCCTTTACTATTAAATCAAAAGAAACAGACCGCTTTGCAGTTTATATTATATATTAAATTTCTTTTATATTTTATCTGTTTGTTCTTAAAAAATTTTGCAACTTTACTGTATTCTACCTGAATGAACATATAAAATTAGTCCAAAAGCCAAATATTGTATCTTTTATTGATTTGTTAAGCTTAATTTATGTTTTAAATAAAAAAGTATACCAAACTATGACTCCTTTAAAATATATTTTCAAGATTAGAAGCAAAAATTAGAATACTTGATGCAAACCTGTAAAATGAAAGTGGTTCCAATGATGCGCATTGCCCATTTCACAAACTGAGCAACCCCAGCATCTACACTACCATCTTCTTTTGAAATAACAAACCTCCTAACAATCCAGTAGCCTAAAGCAGCTCCAGCTAAGATGATGCCCAGTATCACAAAAATAGCAACCTGAAAAGCATCAAGGAAATTAGTTCACAAGAAAATAGAAGATGTCTGATAAATAGGCAATCATTAAAAAGTTGACCAACAGTTGATAATATGTCCAACAGACAAGAAAAGCTGGCTCCAGAAATCACTAAAAATTATGCAGCATTAATCAAAGGAACCACAGAAACGGGACGAGAGAGTGTGAAAAGGGATAGGTAAAGGGTAAGTGAGTAACCACAGATCAGGGATTAACCTTTGGCGTTTGGTGATTGATGGTTCAAACATCAGATGATATGTGTCCAACAGACAAGAAAAGCTGGTTCCAGAAATCATTAAAATTTATGCAGCATTAATCAAAGGGACCACAGAAACGGGACGAGAGTGTGAAAAGGGATAGGTAAAGGGTAAGTGAGTAACCATAAATCAGGGATTAACCATTGGCGTTTGGTGATTGATGGTTCACACATCACAGCAACACGGATATATAAAAATGATGACATAGTCCCAGAAAACTAAATTATTATACAGGAAAAGACAAAGTCATTTCCACCCCTTTAGCAGCTATTTTCTGTTGACCAAAATCTCTTTTAGCTAACCCAAAGAGAAATAAATAATATATAACAAAAGTTATTCTAAATGGACAAAAAAGATAGCACAATATATTTTAAAGATCACAAACAATGTCGTGAACAATTTAAAAGAATGATTCACTGAAAATGAAAACAAAATGTTTCAAATGAGTCCAAAATGTTAGTTCATCATTCATCAGAAACATATGTGTAGGTCTGAAGAAAAATCTAACAAAAAGGATCAGAAATTCAGACTATTAAATAGTGGTTAGCCATTCAAGATGTATTGTCTCATGCACCGATTTATATAAAGTAGAAATGGACTGGTAAACTTACTGGATTGTACATATCTTCACTCATCCCAAGACTCTGAAAAATAGAATTTAAGATCAAAGAGAATTGGTGCAAAAGGAATGATCCAGCTCCAACCTGAAACAACACAGGTAATAGTGTCAAGTCCAATAATCTTGCCATGAAACATGAAAATCAGCAAGTGAACAACAGCCAGAAATTAAATCACTCACCACTGATCCATATATGGTAAGGTAAAAGATATTTTTTCTTCCAGTCGGCATTAATTTCATGCCCTACATTATAATAAGAAATTTAAACATGTCAAACAATCGAGGAAAATTTGGAAGCAATAAACAAGCTGGAATTTATGTATGATAGAGTAATTTATATTATAACATACCTGAAAAAGAATGATTATAATGACAAGAAAGATCCCTATAGCCATCGAAGTGCTATAATAAAACGGAACCCAACTGCTAACAATTGGAGCCAACAACAGCAGTATCAATCCCACTGCAAGACAAACGAGGCGCCATTGCTGAAAATCTGCAACATATTTTCAAAACGTACAAAAATTAGCACCAAAAGTATAACAAAAAATCACCACGAGAAGAGACAACAAAAGAACAATCCCCCTATCCCCCACCTGCCCAAGTTTTTAAGGTGGAACAAACTAACCTTCTTCAAGAGCAACCGTAACAGAATCCAATATTTCTCCATTGATCTTCACATCAACATATCTAGTTTCAAAAGGTGACATAACAGCATTCCAAACCCCTTTCTGTAAACTCCTCCACTCATCTTTCTCACATTGACACCACCCAAGTGTATCATTCCTGCACATGGTCAGCAAATTAGAAATGGGAACCTTTATAGATTAGTTGAAACAATAATAGCGAGAGTGTGCATGCCAAACGTGCACCTGAGAGAAGTAGATACAGTGACAACAAAAAAACTTATAATTGCATTTTCCTCCCCTCATTCTCGATTTCATGAATTTCGTCTCCCCATTTTTATGTGAATTTAACCCTCCAAGTATTCTAATTATACAATTGTGATTCACCCATTAACTAAACACCCAATAATTAAAGAAATATTGACACATGACATGACACTCGTTTACACTGCCATGTCAAAGATACGGTGTACCAAATTAAAGTAGCGGAATCAAATGAAGGGACGAAATCCGCAAAATTGACAAAGTAGAGGATCAAAAGTGCAATCCGCAGCCAATAAACAAAGAAAACTACGTTCCTCAACTCCAATTTCGTTCTTACCTGTGAAAACAAACCTGAATTTTGCCATGCATCTTCTCCGGGATGGAAACGGAGGGAGCCAAAGTAACATGGAACGAATTAGCAAAGCTCCCAAGTTTCAGTCTCGAGATGCCGGAAACTCGAACACGCTCGCATCGCACAGCTTCTTTAGCACCTCGAGAAACCGAAAACACGGAAGGCGAAACCTCCAAAACCGGCTTTTCAACATCCACACCTGCAGTAATGACAACCAGTAAGAAGCGGCATTAGGAAAATCAAGTAAATGAAAACGAAGGTTTTGTAGTGGAACTGGAAACAGAAGAAACCCTAGGAAGTATCAATGTGTTGTGAAAATGGTGTTAGAGAAAGGTTGGTTCTGACCTTTGAGTGTGAGAGGGTTATCATTGGGATTAGAGAGTGAAGAAGAAAAGAAGAAGAAGAAAAAGAGAAGAAGAAGGAGAGAAGAGAAGATCGATCCCATAGAAATGCGATTGGAGCCTCTGAAACAGAGACGCTCCAATTCGATTTTTGCTTCAGCTGCTGTTAGTCACAAGACATGATTTGATTTGGGTTTCCTTTATTCTGTTTATATATTAATATCTTATGAGACAAAATTGATGGTTATTTTTATAAAGTAATTTATGATTTTTATTAAATATTATGAATATGTGAGATTTTATTATTAAATATTAGAAATAGTATTTTTAAACATTGAAATCAATTTAATTAAATATTTAGAAATGAAATAAATATTATTAACTGGAGAAAATAATAATTTGCTTTTTCACAGCGTTGCGTTGTTTCAAGGCGACATGTTTTTCTCTTACGCGGGGAACTGGTTTTGGAAATGCGTAGAGGATACGTAAGGTCAGGGTATACTATACGATGACAAATACAGCCCTTGCCCTTTTCAAAATTTATTTGACTGTAGTAAAATGTTTATAATTTTTTCTATCAATAAATATAAATATATATATATATATATATATATATATATATATATATATATATATATATATATATATATA
>Ga0209700_108902_pt1 | contig 12275 bp, 6 predicted proteins | sample SiratroredBW_FD_187528 | JGI IMG/M metagenome (GOLD analysis project Ga0209700, IMG submission 187528) | Root nodule microbial communities of legume samples collected from California, USA - Siratro red BW (SPAdes) (version 2) | ecosystem: Host-associated > Plants > Roots > Nodule | place: USA... | reverse complement strand
GTTCCTCAAAGCCCAGGCTTTAAACCTGGCACTGACACCATTCAATTACCTTATTTTCAAACATAAACTTTCAAAAATACAAATCAAAACAACCAACAATCTTATCATCAAAGAACTACGTAACCCTAATTCTCTATCCTTATAGAGATACGTAGGAGCGAGGTCAAATCCTTGTCGGGCTCCCCTTTAAACTAAAAATGTTTTGTTTTGTTATTATTTGCAATTATATTCTTTTGGAAAGGATAAATATTTACAAAAAAAAACACACTCTTTTATTTTACTTATTTAGTTAAAGGTACCGCCTTAAGGCGGGCGTTGTGGGGTGCTAATACTTTCCCCACACGTAACCGACTCCCGGACTCTGAATCTAGTTTTGTGAACTTGCCTTATCTAATTTTTGGTTTTCCATAGTTTTTCCTTTAATAAATTATGGTAGCGACTCCTCTGTTTTGAAAATTAAAAAATAAAATGATTTTTGTTTGCCGTCCCCGTCGTGATCCCGGTTGTGACAGCGTGCTTAGTACGACCCTAAAACAATGGATATTTTGAGATTAAAACTGTTGAACTGTTATTAGAATTAATCTTTTTAGCTTCTATTTGTTACACCCCAAGTCTTCCAACATCTTCCTTAACCAAATAACTTGCTTCATAGCATAGCAATTGCAATATACTCAGCCTCTGCAGTTGACTGAGCTGTAGTTTCTTATTTTCTTGAACACCAACTAAAAAACAAATTCTCAAAGAGAATATATATCCAGAGGTGCTTTTTGAATAATCTACACAACCACCCCAGTTACTGTCAGTGTAGCCAAACCAGCTTCAAAGTCTCTTTTACAGATTTTAGAAAAAAAAATTCCAAAGTGTGTTGGTCCCCTTTGTGTATGTCAACACTCTTTTAGCAGATGTGAAGTGAGTTTCTTTACAATAATGCATTATTCTAGATAGTAAACTTCTAACAAATAGAATGTTAGGGCTTGCTTGCAGTGAGGTATAGAAGGTTATCAACCATGCTTTTGTACATGCTCTCATCCACCTTTTCAGAAAACTCATCCTTGCCAAGCTTCAAACCTGTGAAAATTGGAGTGTTGGTAGATTTGCAATCTTGCATTTTGTTGTGATGTGTAGGGTAGAGTCAACTAATTTTTAATGTCATTGAAAGATTTTATTTTCATAGGACCACATACGTTAGTGTTAATAAGTTGAAGCTTTTGGTTGGCTTTCCACCATTGATTCTTTTGAAATGGTAGTTTTATTTGCTTTCCTTGTTGATAAGTCTTACAAACTTCAGATTCATGAGAAATTTTAGGTAAATCTTCCACTAAATCCTTATCATTCATCTCTAAATGCTTCTTTGATTGAAGTGGCAAAGTCTTGTACCACAAATTTGTAACTATCTGTGAAACACTTGAATAAGCCTGCTTAGTTGCTTTCCCAAGCAACTGCAAAAGTTCTATTGTCCATTTTGACACAGAATAATTCTACACCACAGACATAAAAAATGGTGTACTTGCAATCTTTGAACAGTAGTGAATTGTTCACAAGCATCTGTAACACTTAACAAATTTTGGCTGATAACAGGAATATATAAAACATCAAGGATAATTTTGGTACATGAAGTTGTAGATACAACAACTGAACCTTTGTCTTTAACATCCAAAAAATCACAATTTCCTACTTTTACCCTGAAGTTGTGTATAACATCCAGGCTTTTGAACATGCCAACATCTTCTCACAAGTAATGTGTGCAACCACTATCAACTAGCCAAGTACCAGAGGAGTCATTTGTTGAAAAGTAAGAGAATGAAAAAAGTTGCTCCTCTTGTGCATTAGCAGTTTTAGCCAATTGTGCTTGCTTGGAGGCTTTGTTTTTAGATTTGCAAACTTTAGATATATGTCCTAGTTGTTTGCGATCACCACACACAATGTCATACTTGCACCAACAATACTTCTCCATGTGTGTTGTCTTTTTGCAGTTCTTGTAAGGTTGTAAATGGCTTTTGTCACCATCATTATTAGTCTTATTCTTTTGGCTAGATTTTTATTTTCCTTTACAAGAATTTTACCTTTTCAGATAAAGAACTCTTTCAGTGACATTTTCCTGTCACATAGATCTTTTTTGTTCTTGTGCTTCGAGAACACTCATCAGCTCTCCCAAGGAGACAATGTTTAAATCCTCCTTGGATTCTTCAAGAGATGAGATTTTAGATTCAAACATCTCAGAAAGAGTAACAAGAACTTTCTCCACAATCTTTTTATTCAGAAAATCATCACCAAGCAGTCTAATGTTATTAACAATTGAAGGGATCCAATCGATATACTTACCAACTATTTCATTGATTACCTTTCTCGACAAGTGTACCGAGTTAAAAGTAATATAGATTTTAAAGTACGATTGTCGATCCCACATAGAACAATTTTGCTTAAAAATCTCAGTTTCCATTACGCACTAAGCAAATAAAATTTTCAGGATGATTTGATTTAAATAACAAAAGAACATAAAAGAACAATTTCAAAATAAATTATTGAATATCAAAAGTGGTTTTAAAATATCTAGAAGAACTTTGGGATTGAACTTCATCTATCTCCCTCATTCTTAAACACTGATCCCTCAGCTATTTAGTAGATTAACCAGCATTAAGAAGTTATATGCAATCAATACATCGAAACCTATCCCTAGTATTCGAATATATTGAGTATTTTCACCTAGGTCAGAAACTTAAAAGCACTTCCCAGCTAAATTCAAGAATCAAAATGAAGACTCTATTGATCAGATAAAATCTAGCATTAAGCACAAGATGAACATACCAATTGAGTAGAAACTGAATATTATATATAAAAATCACCAAAATACAAATAAGTTGAAAAAACTACATTCAATCCCGAAAAGGAAGAATTAGCTACTCATGGTAACCATTACAATCCAAGGAAAGGAAGATTGCCAGAGAAGAAGAAGAGTTGATGAATTGCTTTCGTCCTTGATGGCTGCTCTTTTTCCTCCAGGTCTTGATCAGAAAACCTAAAATTGCCCTTTTAAACTTGTTTTTGGTCCTAGGTTAAGTGACTTTACACTTGGGATTTTTTATTTTAAACTTTTTATTTCTTTTCTTCATGAATCTTCCAATCTCTTATTTTCTTTATTCTTTTATACTTGAAATTTCACAATAATTGAGATTAAATGATTTCCTTTAACTCAAGACTCAAAACCTAAATTTAGATCCAAAAACTCTTAAATTGGGGGTAATTACTATTTTAAAAAATTTTAAACCCCCAAGTACTCAAGCTTTCTCATGTATAAAAACACTTAAAATTGACACTTATCTTTCATCCTTTTGCATATGTAGAGATTTAAATTCAAATTCTCTTTTCAAATTCAACACTTACATTTGATGTGTTTTATCACTTCCTTCATACTCTTCTTTCAATTTGTATCATGCCTCCTTTAATGTTTTACATACCATGATCCTATAGAACACACAATCTGCCACAGAGTGTTATATCAGTGACTTAGTCTTGGGTTGCTTTGCCTTTTCTTCATTGTAAGATTTGGTCTGAGTTGTGGTAGGATTGGTTGGTAATGGAGTTATTGGTGTGTCTTCAACCATAATTTTCCATAGGTCATAAGCTTCCAAAAAACCTTACATCTCTACTGACCAAATGTGATAATTTTCATCAGTAAAGGTCAAAGAGGGATTTAAAGGAAGGTTGATAGATGCCATGAGTTTTATGCTTTAAAAAATGAAGATCCCGTAAGATCAACTATGATTCTTGTCTTTTTGATGACTTCTGTATGGGGGTCAAATAGATTTCATGCATGGATTCTAAGTATTCCTAATTGTAAAACCATTTTCAAGTAAACATACTAATGCCGCCAAAGAATAAAGATCAACAAATAGTTTTACGAAATAATATCTCTCTTTATAGGATTTTAGTACATGTACCCAAAACAAGACCAAAAAAATTAAAAGTCTAACTGTTCATTATGGGGTTCTATCACATGTAACAACATCTACTCTCGTGTAACACACGATCATCACAATTTTTAAACAAAACACAACAAGAAACAAGATAAATTAGAGATTTTTAAAAAATGTCAACATAAATTTAAATTTCAATTCAAACAAGTCACAAATATCTCAAAATTTCACACTTTATCCGTTATAGTGTACTAAACAATCAAGTGTCTATAAATAACTCATTCAATACCACTCATGTTAAAAATTCATTCACATACATATAAACACTTGACTCTACTTCTAGAAGACACATGTATTGAATTTGACTCAGAGATCTACACCTGTCATACTACCTTCACTATTTTATTTGTCTATAAAGTTATGTGATTATATGAACTAAGTTTTCTCGTATTGCAGGGTAAATCTATATAACTTGTCAGACCAACTATCTTTCAAACTATAGACTCAATCATATGAACATCCCTCAACTCTCACCATCTAATAATTTTCATCTATATGATTCCAATATACTAATAGAGTCAAGATATCTCCTTCTTGATGAATCTCTAATGCAATGCATATCCTAAACAATCTCAACACGATATTTCATTTCTTAAAAATGCCATGTCTCAATCACACTTCCACATGGTTCATAATTCATTCAACATCTCACTATACCATAAAATCATATAGAAATCTAACCTTTAAAAATACTAGAACATCTCACAGTCTCAACTCACCTATGCAAAACATGTATTCTTGCCCACCGAGTCTCATACTCGCCTAGCGACCAAGTTATGGGATTCAATGTCAAGCTCTCCTAGCGACCAAACCACTAGGACTCAAATTTGCCTGGTGAGAATGACTCACCCAATGGCCAATGCTCTCAGGTTTTTAATTCCTTAAATTTCGTCCAATGAGAATATTGCTCACCTAAATATCAAACCACTGAGACTAAATTTGTCCAACGAGAGTGGTTCACCTAACGACTAATGCTATCGACTTCTCTAATTCCTGAACTTTTTCTAGTAAGCATATGGCTCGCCCAGCGAGTCTGCATAATCTGTAGAATTTTAAAACTAGTTTACGTGTGTCAAGTTGGGTTTTTTAGATCCTTTCTTACTAGTTTTGAAAACTATCACCTCTAAATCGAGTCACTTGGTCTTTACTCAAACATACTTCAACTTATTTTAAATGTTTTAAACAAAGGATATTTTCAAATTATTTAACTAAATATCAGAGCAAACTACATTTTAATCAATAAAAATAATTTTCTATATTGATTCAATTCTACACAAACCTTCACATCAAATAGACCAAATAATACTCAATTTACTCCAAACATCAGCTTAAGAATAAGTAAAAATCTATGCAACGTATCATTATAATCCTTGTAAGATAAATTTGGAACTTTTGACCATGTCACCTTCATATCCAGATCCTCTAGCCTAGGATACTATTGAAAAGTAAAACAATCTTCCCTTAACAAATTAGACAACTACTGACAAAGAGCTTTAACTCCTAAAAAATGCAGGGATTATCTAACATGCACCATAAAGTCCTGATCAATAATATGAACATATTCTTACGACCTTGAACTAATAGAGACTAATTTTAGGGTTAAATACTTCGCATGTAAGACATTTGTATCTAGGTAGACAAAATAACTCAAAACAGATTTAAAGGAAAACAGATCAGAATTGAACTTACTCAAATAAAATATCTGATAAGGAAACTTTACTCTTTTCATAGGGCATGGGTTAGTAGTAGTTAAATGCAAACCAAAAGTTCTAAAACGAAACTGCTAGACTTCTAAGCTAGCAACCACCATGGTATTAAGCTTAACTCCAACAAAAATATGAGAAGTTATTTTAGTGGGTTTTCCAGCAACTATAGAAGAATTTTTAGGAGGTGGTCTACTAGGTCTGTGGGGTGATTAGACCAGATTATCATGACCATAAAAGTTTGAGTTAGAAGCTTCCTCTAACATATCCACCCACCTATTATAAACTAAACTTTGCATATGAATACCATGTAAGGAATTCTCTTCAGAAGCAACAAGTTTAGAATTATTATTATTTATCCTTGGAACAATGACAACATGAAAAGCTAAGAAAAATTAGAATTCATAATATTCACATTTTCATGCTTATCTTGGGACAAGTTTTCATCCAAAAAAGGCAATTTAGAAAAATAATTTAAAAGATTCAAACCAGATGGGTGAGCCAAGTCATTCTCAGGAGAAACATATTGTATCTGCTCAACATTCTGAATTGAAAAGGTTTGCTGAAAATCATCAACAAGACTTGACATCCCTTCTAAACTATCTTCCTGATTAGAGCCATTATTAGGAGCAACAACATCACCTCCTAAAGAAGATGGTTTAGAGTCAATACCCGCAAAAATATTAGCAACACTAACCAGCTTGGTATGCATATTCAAATTTTCCTCCCATGTCACCAAGTTCAACGTAGGAACATAATGTTGTTTAGGCTTTACTTGTTGATCGGACGTATCACTTTGAGGGTAATGCCTACAAGTAGATAACATATTCCAATCATTTTTCAAGAAAAACAAAAAAGCAGAAATCGTTCATACTTCACTTCAGCGACAAAGGCAAAACTTAGGTGCTCCACCAAAAGTGTTGGCAGAAAAGAGAGAAGATCCACATCAACAAGTACCTGAGCATAGTAACCAAGGGTTTTCTTCATAGGACAATCATCTAACACAAGAGAGGTACCAACCTCTCTTGTTAGAGAAAATAACACGAGGTTTCTAATACTCCAAAGGGAAACCATGAATTCTAACCAAACACAATGTCTTAGTAAACGAAGTCCATAGTCTAGGTAAAGACCCACAAAAATCCTGAAGAGAGATTTCAAGATCCAACTGCTAACACACGTCTCATGTCTTCCAAAGAGATGAATGAAAACTTATAAAATCCCTTGCCAAGAGGAATCGTCTTCCAAGAACCAAGGGATTTCCAAGCAAGGTCCAGCTTCTTGCGCACATTCATGTGTGTTAGAGGCTTGTCTCCTTTGACAAGCACGATCCTACCACACAAGCGAGTCTTATTAAGCCCCGCTAGATACGCTTCTTCTGGGATCTAAACAAGGACACATTCTCCTTTGAGGTAAGGACAGGGCAACTACGACAAATGGATGTTGCAAACGTTATTAAAAACCTAAGCAAATGTTTTCTTCTAACAGTATCTGCAAAAGAAGTTTTCTCGATTTGCTTCCTATCTTGATCATAAAGACACTCTTAGGAGATTAGAAACCTCTCTCTCCATTTTGCAGGAAAGAAACAAAAAACATTCTATTGCAAAAAAGAAAAAAAAAAACAAAAGAAGATGTCACTCCAATATAAAATTTTCACTTTAATAATAAAATATTCAGTATATCACTTTTACTTTAAAGTTATTTTTTAGATCCTAACATAGTCACCTAATTTTTTAAATTTTATAATTATTTTCAATAATTCTATTGATTTAGATAGGGATATTTAAAGAAAGAATAAATAACATGATAAATATATATTTTAATATTAACTTTTGAAATAAATTATATAAAACTTATTTAAATTTATAAAAGTAGTTTACGATATTCTACTAGTATTGTCTAGTTAATTATTTGCATCAATTCTATAACAAATTAAAAAATATATTTTTAATTTATTAACCAACTTTAAAATTAAACTTATAAGAGAATTCTCATAAGACAAATGGAAAATATTAAATTAAATAATATGTTTCACAATTTAAAACAAGTAGTTTAATCTAATGAGAGGATAAAGCATCATGTTGCAATTTATTTTCTTATTTACTAATGGGTAATTTTTTATTTATGAAAATGGATAAATTATATTTCGGTAATACGATTTCATCTAAAAAAGTCATATAATAAGGATAAGATTTCAGCGGACACCGAAAGAAAAAATAAATTGTGAGGCTGATTAATTTTAACTAAAATCATGCCAACTTATCATGATTTTAATAGAAAAAATATAATAAAAATCATGTCATGAAACAGTTTTGGAACGTTTTCAGTAAAAAATTATTTCACCCATACTTGCGTAAAAATTAATGCATCTAATTAATTAATTAATTATTTCTATTACATAGAATACCAAATTAATGCCCAAACAAATTATTAATTATTTCTAGTACATAGGCTAGAATACCAAATTAATGCACAAACAAATTTTTTTTTTCATCTGTGAATGCATTATCATCAAAATTAATTAATTTGGTATCAGTAATGCACAAAATTAATTAATTAATTAATATTAAATTAATTATTTCACCTATGCATGCTTGAGAATTACTCTACCATGGTCAAAGTTAATTGATTATTTTTTACACTAAAATTATATCATATTGGATGTTGGTATGATTTCAACTTGATTATTTTTCATTGAAATCTTGTTACATAACAGAATTTTAATTAAAATTAATTACCAGTTACGAAATTTTCTACTTACCATATCACGTTATTCCTTAAAATTATATCACACTAACATGATTTATCTATTTTAATAAAAAAAATTCTTTAAAATCGTACCACAACATAACATTGTTTATTTATAAAAAGAATTTTTTTCCTATTTTGATAAATACGGATTGAAAGTGCTTTCGTCCTAATTAGAATCACTCCCTTGGTTTGTTGAATCGATTGATTAATTAATCAAAGTAGGTGGTTGAGCAACTGCCTTGAAATACTTACCTGCTCAGTTACATTTGAGTTGCATTGAAAAAAGGAGACAATTTCCTGCGCCTAACTAGCACAAAAAGTAGGTCCTACAAAATGTACTATATATTTTCTGGTCCCTAGTGCCTAAATAATCATAATTTTTTATATTTGTCATAAAATAATATACCAATTGTACTTTTGCTCATCGATAATTTCCTTTTTCAGGGGTCCAAACTTCTTTTTTATTGTTTATATATAATTGTAAATATTGCATTGAGAATTCTCAATGAATAAATAAGTTTGCACACTGAAACTTCTTCCTTTCCAATATGTACTAACTTAGGATGCTCTTATAAAATACTGATCTAACTTTTTTTTCCTTTTATGACCAGTAACAGCAATAATTTTCCTCAAGATAAAATCATATGAATATTAAACCAGTATGATGTGACCTCCAAAACGAAAAGAAAGTTTCACTATATCAGCTCTTTTTCTCTCATAAATTGCATCGTGATGCAACCTTCTGCATGAAAAAAGTTTAATGTATGCAGAGAAACTGGCAAAACAAAAGGTCAACATATATGTTTATAATATTTATGTATAGGATTAAATAACGGATCTTCTTCTATGAAATTTTGATTATTTGTTTATAAATTTTAATAAGATCTTATTTATTTAACGGATATTGAAAAATAAAAGCAGCAGTTTAAATTGATAATTTTCTTTAAAGAAATATCATGATATAATACTATTTAGCTATTCGGTTATCGCATTTCAAATGAATTGTAATTATATTAATCTGTATTTGATTTGTTTATTTCATTAAAAAATTAAATATATTTTATGTATTTATTCACATTAAATAATCAATTTTTAGTCATTCTTAAAAAAATAACAATCACTAGTTATCAAATATGTCTTTAAGCAGTCTTTCAGAGGACATATCTACAGTTAACCTTAAAAAATAGTCATAAAATACTCATACAACTACATATATTTATCCTAAATTAAAAATTTTAGTTTTCCAATTTCTTGGAACATATCCTTTTCCCTTTTTTCTCAATAATTCCGATGCTTGTTTATTGGAACTGTCAACTACCATCATCAGATTTGACATGCCTGCAATCGAGGGACTAGAAAGCAAGAAATAAGATTTGATTGTTACAGTTGTTGTGAAGAAACTTAGTAGGGCAATGGTGATTAGCCAAAAGGAGAGTGGTCTCCAAAGTAAGATATGAAACAGATAAGTGGTATAATTGTGTGACATAGTCATGCATGTTTTGTTTTTCCATCTAAGCCGAACTGTTGGACATGTCATAGATAGTGCCCCATTTTGATTCTCCGACATAATCACCATGCAGTGTGTTCCTAAATTAGCGTAGACAGCAGAGAAGCCCTTAAAAGAGAAGTAGGTAAACTGTGATTAGTCATTGGGTCAAAGAAAGTGACCCCTAAATTTGTCCCATCACCCTAAAATAATATACTCAGAGAAAGCAAACATAATCTTCTATTTGTCTAAATATATGTGATTGAATCCACAATGTACCTATTCCAGCCACTTGTCCAACTTTGAAGCAAAGTTATCTTATTTCTCCTTAAATCCTATATATATATATATATATGTGTGTGTGTTTGTGTGTGTAATTCATATTGAGCGAAAACTTTCACAGAAAGGTTACATAATAACATCACAATAGGCCATAAACCACAGTTTTTGCTAGCAAAGTAAGAAACCTCAAGATTTTTGTTTATGTATAGGTTAGTAAAATTGAACTTTTTATTGTAACAGTTCCTGTAGTTTCTTAATGTTTATTATCGTCGATTGTGAAGGAGATTTGCTGAAAAATTGTGTTCTGACTCTTCCGTGAAATCACGTGAAGTTAATTAAACAATTTTTAAAAACAACTACTCATGGAGCTTGAAGAGCTAAGAAAGACTGCTTTGCCATTTGTGTGCACAGTTTATAGAACTTAGGTGTGGATTTTTTATTCCCCTTTCATCTATTTCATTGCAGTGTATAGTACTTATGCAATTGTTGTAACGAAGGAAGTTTGTATTATATGATCTTGATAAAATTATAGGATTTGCCCTGACTTAAAGAGTGAAGCTGGAACCCCTACAATTCTAATAGAATTAATATTATTAATTTATTGATAAGAAATTAATTATTTCTGAGTTTAAAAGCAATTATTATGGTAGTTAACCAAATTATTATATTTGTTATTGGAACCAGGAAAGAAAAAATTATATATATATATATATATATATATAAATTTTAATGACTAAAATCTATGCAGTAATTTTTTTAACTACAAATTGTGGATTTCATTTCTGTGAAAATAATTTTTGATAGTTCTTAAATCAATTTCCATGATAAAATATTTATAATCATTTTTTTTCTTATTAACGCATCAAATATCTTTTAATTATAAACATAAATAGCGACAAATCCTTTTTAAGTAACAAAAATAATATCTTAAAATCTCAAAGCAACTTTGATTATACCATTGACCTTATATAATATATAAATTTTTGTATATTTTTTAAAAGTAAAGAATTGTATTAAATAAAGTATTTTTAGAATGTTTCAATCCATATACACCAAGATATTTACTTAGAGGTAAACTAGGTCTAATATTCTTAAAATCTCATACTGTTTGCATCACTTATCAATCTATCCTGCTTTCCTTGCTTAAGACCTTAAACACAAGCATGCAAAGTTCATTTTGTCATCTGGACACATAATACTAATCTAAAGGAGACCTTAAACATCTACACAATTCAGTATAATGTTTAATGTAGCATACATATTGCACAATATCAAATTTCACCATACAAAAAAATTACTTTCTAGTTTCCCTCTAGTTAGGAATTGAAACTCTTGCAAGTCTAGTGTGCCTATAATTCCTTTACATCCATGCCCTCTGACATAGCATTTGTTGCCCCTTCCTTAATGCTTTTAAACTTTCATTGTCCACTACTTGTGCATTTCTTCATCATTCGTATATATTCACCGTATGGTTAACAACTATACATCTTGCAAGTCTAGTCTGTTAGATGTTTTGCATCCTTAATTACCCTCTTATACAGGGCTTAATTTCCCTTCGTAGCTACTTTGAGCTTGAGGTCTGTCCTGACCTCTTCCCTGCGTTGTTCTTAGTGTCCCTTTTCCACCACAATGTTCACCAGTAATATCAATTTGTTGCATTCAGTCTTGATTCTCACTAGGGTGCGGTCACAAACTTGATATTTTGTCTTCCTCACCTTGTATTTTAATATGAGAGACAACTCTAAAAAATTAGAGGTTTTCCTACTCTTTCGTATCTGTTGCTATTATTATCTTTTTCATTAAATTTATGCACGATATAGGATTAAAGTGTCAATCTGAATATGAGCTGTCCACACTTTCATCTGTGTGTTACCATGAATACTTATCATGCATTCACCTTTTCATTTTGCTAGATTACAGAATTTTTCTGTTTTTACAAAGTCTATATAATTGCTATCCATACCCTCTTCTAGATTCTATTACGCTTTTATTTTCTCTTTGTTTTTTTTTTTTTTTTTTTTTTTTTTTTTTTTTTTTTTTTTTTTTTTTTTTTTTTATCACAATGCAGTTCATTTAAGCTTT
>Ga0209700_108901_pt1 | contig 12282 bp, 10 predicted proteins | sample SiratroredBW_FD_187528 | JGI IMG/M metagenome (GOLD analysis project Ga0209700, IMG submission 187528) | Root nodule microbial communities of legume samples collected from California, USA - Siratro red BW (SPAdes) (version 2) | ecosystem: Host-associated > Plants > Roots > Nodule | place: USA... | reverse complement strand
ATATATATATATTTTATTTATTTGGGCCCGACAAGGCTTGACTTTGGTCCTACATATCTCTATACATGATACAAAATTAGGGTACATGTAGTTCTATTTTAAAAATTTGTTGTTGAAGTTTAATATTTTTTAACTTATGAATATTTTCTTTTATTTTTGGCAATTTATTTTATATAATTTTTTTAATTATTTTCTATTCTATTATTTTTTATCTTGATAATTGTTTATTTAAAGGAAACTCGGGACAAGACTTTTTTTATATTTTAAAATGTTTATTAAAAAACTATTTTTATTTTAATTTGAGAAAGGAACTGATTTTTATTATCTTAAAGAAATTGTTTTTATACTTTAGAAAAAACATATCTTTTTTAATTTTTTATTCATTATTTTTGAAAAAAATAAATATTTTTCACATTAAAAAGACTTTTTCTTTTATTTCATTTTTAAATTATCTTTATATTTTATTTTCGAAAAACGTGTTTCTATTACCTTATTTTCATAAAAAAAATGTTTTTTTATATTTATTATCGAAAAGACATGTTTTTATATTTATCTCATTTTTATTATTTTTGAAGATGTTTTATCTTTATTATTTTAGGGTTGTTTTGAAACTTTTTTCCTTTTTTGTTTTGAAAATTTATATTTTTGATATTTTTTCAAGAACTATTAATTTATTAAATTTTAGAAAGCATTTCGTTCGTACTTCGAAAATTGAAAAATGTTTTATAATTTAGAATCAAATAAACAAGGGATGAACCTCAGGATATCGTAATAGCTATCAAACAGAGCAACCACATGTATGTGATAAGTATATAACACAGAGTAAATAGAGCGTACCAATTGAAGATCCTCCAAAAGCACGTTCCCTTCTTCTCTGATTCTTAATTCAGGACCCTTTTTAGTATCTCTAGTATTTCTTGTGTTTTTTTCGCGTGTATCCACGTGCTCACTATGCATATTTATACTAATTCTAGTCAGCCCACTCTTAATTCAAATTTTAAATCCCTTAATTCCTAATTATTTCCACTTAATTATAATTTGTGAACTGCCAATTAATTATTCTCTTTTAATTTAGATTCAAATATATTAATTCCTAATTATCCCTACTTATAACACCAACTGACTGTTAAATCCCAAGGACGAACCCAGACTAAAAAATGGGCAAAATTGTACCATTATTGTTTTTATGGCATCATAACCTCCCATACATATAATCAAATTCGAAAATAAATGAATATGGGAAATAAATTGGCAATATTGGAGGTAATGTGGCTGAAACATTTTATTATTATTTTTTAATTCATTTTTTCCTTTATTGTTTTTTCCAGTTTTACATTTATTGAAAGCAACCTAAATAACACAATAATAGAAATAGATACTTAAACCCTTTTTCTATTTTATTTTAATATTATTATTATTTTGAAATATATATTTATTATCATTATTTTTTTACTTTTCAAAAAATAAACAAATTATCTAATTACTATTTTAGAACATTAACCAAATGGAGCCTGTAAGATAAAAAGGATGAGCATAACAATTCAAAAAGAAAATGCATCAATTATTAGAAAATCAGTATTTAATTGAAAATCATCAGCATTTAATCACTATTAAGTAGAAAATCGTTTGTAATTAATCAGAATAATAATCAGATCAACTATTCAAATATCTAGCCTTTCTAAATTTTTTTAAATTTATTTTCAATTAATTTTCGTATCAGTAATGGGCATCAGAAAAGGCAAACAAAGAGAGAATGTGACATGACAACACTTTAATGAGAATTTTATTTTTATTATTATTATTTTTTTAACAAATTTTTAATAGACTGATTTTCTTTACTTTTTTTTCCTTTTTTACGAATTTTATTTTAACTTTATTCATAAAATAGAATGGAACCAAAACTCTTTTTTATTTAAATAATAACACGCATTTTTATTTTAATTTTATATTGTTTTATATTTTGGAATAATTTTATTTGCCCGAACGAAATTGGGTGTTGACACTTGCGTTCATATTAAATAATCGTAATACTGCTGACAAACGTGAAAAACTTGAACAATCGGGATACAATTCTGTTAGTGAATCATCTTTCAAAGAATCAAACACATGGGCTTGGTGGATACTCTCTCCTCCAATATCACGAATCATGTCATCCATGCAATCTTTAGAATATAGATTAGAATGTTGACATTGATCTTGCTCAAATGCGTATGGTAAGTCTAGAACTTCACCATGCCAAGCCCACGTTGTATAGTTCTACAAGAAACCATCACAAAGAACATGCTCTCATTCCAACTCAATATCTAGTCTTTTTCCATTCACACGATTCACACAGACAATAATATCTTCCATTTATTGCTGCTCCATTTCGTTTAGCATATTGTAAAAAATCTTCGACACCTTTCTCATAAACATCACTTATTCGACTTGCATTTATCCAACTTCGATCCATCACTATGAGTAGTGAAAGATTTTTAGACACATTACACAATGAGCAAGATTAAATAGAAATTGTCGGGGATCGAACATCCCCAGACTCAGTACCCAAACGCGTTTCTTATATATTAAATTATACACAAATGTCATTTAAGCATTCCAATCATACAACAACGCTAAAATAAAATACAGAATTGCCAGGAATCGAACATTCCCTGACTCAGTATCATACGCGCAATATATATAGATCAAACATACACAAAAAACATTCAAATCTAAACAAGCGTTCTAATCATACAAATAACCATTCAAATCATATTGTTCTTTTATTTCAAAGATGATAAAAACATACCTATTGTAGAATCATTTCTGCTGCATAAAATTCAACTGGTGTATGTGCTGTTTGAAATTTGCTCTTTGCCAGCAAAATAAATTGATTTATTCATGCCTGAAATCGATTTATTTCACCACTGCACCTTAAATCTTTTATCATTGAGATTCAGAAAAGGTTTTCTATTAACTAAATTGTTTTCAGTGTTTTAAATTGACAAAAATCTTTTAAAGTTCAATTCACCCCCCGCTCTTGAACTCAGCCAAATATATTTTCACTTAGTTGCCAAGAAACTGTTCCAAAAGAGCAAGTAGATGGAGCCAACGAGCATGTCTCTGTCAACGTAGGAGGGACCAACACAACCAATGAGGATCCTTTTGAGAATGTCCAACAAGAGGTAAATGATCTTCACTCTACTAAGTTGTCTCCTGTTGTGAATGAAGTCACTAATAATGACAGGTTAGCACCAGAACCAGAGCCTTTCACACTTCCTATTGAGTTGCCTCCTATTATGAATGAAGTTACTAATAGTGATAGGTTAGCACCAGAACCAGAGCCTTTCACACTTCCGCCAAGAAAAAACAGAGGGGTACCACCTGATCGATATTCTCCAGAACATGTTGTTAGCACTAGTGGGCTACTGTGATGATTTGATGAAGCCAACCAAGTGAAGAAGTTCAAGACCTTATGATCATATGTGGAATGCAAAAAGATTTCATGAAGATTGAAGAACTTGGTCTAGAACTTAGGAGTGTGTGTTGTGGGGTAAGTTTGAGGTCTAATCAGTGATGCATGCAATCTTAATCAATGATAAGCTCCACAAGTCTTTTCTTAATTAACAAAAGTTTTGAGAAATCACTAAAATCAAAACTTACGTTTTGAACAACTGTTTTAACTAACTGGAGAAAAATAGTCGACTATTTGAAAAATCAATCAAATGAATTTTAAACGACAGTTGTTTATAAATAGCTGGCGCGAAATTTTGGAAAGACACAAAAAATCATTTTAAACATTTTCTGAGAAAGAATATTTGAGATTTCAAAGAGAGCAAAAGCGCCCTTGAGTCTAGTGATCAAGATCAATCAACGTTTTCATCAAGAACTATTTTCTTGAACTGCTACTGGAGCTTTGATTTGACTGAGACAATTTCTTCACTGATTTGATCATCAGACTAAGCCTTCTATACCCTTTCTTTATTACTTTTGTAATCTGTTGTATAGAAGTGCTTGTATTGCTTTAACTGTGATAATTCTTTCTCTGTATTGAAGGTTATTCTGGTGTGATTTACCTGGGTTGGTAATTTTGTACTGTACAGTGGGTTCTGTACAGGTTGTGACTTGCTGTAGGTTTCAGCAAGGGTGTTCTTGAAACACATAGTGGGTTTCTGTGCGGTTTCTTGTTTTGTTGTGGGTTTAGCAGTGGTCTACTGCGGGGTGCAATGAGACATTTCTGGGTTATACAGTGGATTCTGTATAATTGTGACTTGCTGTGGGTTTCAGCAAGGGAGTTCTTGAAACACACAGTGGACTCTGTGTGGTTTCTTGGTCTGCTGTAGGTTCAGCAGTGGTGCTGCAGAGTGCAGTGTATTTGTGCTGTGGGAAAGTGTTGTAAACTTGATCAGGTTGATCATTTTAGTGAAATCCTTACTGTGTGTGAGGGACTGGACGTAGCCCGTTTGTTGGGTGAACCAGTACAACATGACAAAACCAAGCACGTTGAAGTGGACAGACACTCCATCAAGGAGAATATTGAGGATAACAGTATTGAGCTTCTGTTTGTAAAGTCAGAAGACCAGTTGGTAGACATTTTCACCAAAGTTGTTACAGGCAAAACATTTACCCCTGTCCTCAACGAGCTAAGCATTGGTGATTCCACTTCTCACCTTGAGGGGGAGTGTTAGAATATTATTATTATGGAAACAAATCAAATCAATAGAATATTAGAGATAATCAAGAGAATATCAGAGAATATCGGTAAGAATATCGAGAGATAATCAAGGGAGTATCAAAGAAACAAATAAGTAGAATATCAAAGATAATCAAGGGAGTATTAGAGAATATCAGTAGAATATCAGAGAATATCAAATATATTTATTTAGAATAATTTCCATATTTAGTTTCCTAGAATTTTATATTAAGTGAGCTATTGTAAACAAAGAGATATACATTCAATAAAAAAACCTTCTTCAATGTTATCATATTCTTTGTTCTTTCTTGCTCATAGTTATCATATCCTTGTCCAGCCTTTCTTAACCCTCGATACCATCGCAAGACCAGTAACATGCAACCGCTTCCCTGCACCAATAATATGCGCCAATAAATACATTGAAATAGTGTACTCAAATCAAGGTAAGAATGATAAGTTTTTAATTAAGATTATAAATTAAGCAAACTCAACTTCTGCCAGGAAGCATATGGCAGATATTAATAATTATAAGGAAGAAGTTAAGAAACAACTTAACTTAGCACATAGTAACATTTTATTGAATTGAAAATCACTTCCTTTACTTGTTTTTTTTTTCTCTCCTATAAATACAAACCAAACTAAAACAAAACAACACAACAAAACCATAACCTACAAGACAATGACGGCGTCAACATATAGTGCAAGGACATGCTTGGAGAGGAAGAGGAATGGTCGTGCCAATGCAAGAAGTGGGCAAATATTTTTGATCCTATGACAGTGGTGGGTGAAAGTTGGATTGATAGACTAGAATGCACAGGTAATGAGGTACTTAATTTGTTTCTCTTGATGGCATTGCTAGTCAATCAAATATAGGCGTGACCAACAGGAACGAAGGGAGTACTCCATTGCCAACATTGCAGTCTGTCATTTTAACTTTCATCCACCACCACAAGATTACAAATATTTTTCCACTGGTTGTATTGGCACGACCATTCTTCTGTGCACGTTCCGTAGTACATATTCTTCTTATTCGTCTTATGTGCGAGTGGTGATAAGGATCTCTCGGTGGCAACAAAAGTCACTCTTTCTCTTGAAACATTTTTTGTTGTTGTCGTGGTTGTGATTTTGTTTAGTATTGTTTTGATTTGCTTAGATGATTTTCTCTATTTACATTAGAGAAAAACAAGTAGACAAAATGAAAAATTATTATATACTGAGTTAGGTTCTTTTGTAGTTTATCTCCTTCTAATTACTATAATACCTTTCATAGTCTTATTGAAAATAAAAAAGTTATACAACAACACAATCTCTTTTCATTCTAAAAAATCATACTACATAAAGACCACTTACTCATTCTACAAATTAAATCTTTTTATTTATAATTATACTATTATAAAAATTCTTGGCAGATTTTAGATCTAATTTACATGTGTCTTGCTATCAAAAATTGATATAATTAAATAAGAAAATAACTCAAACTTACAATTTCATAAGTATAAAATAAGAAAAGATTTCACCATGCATTTCAACATCAAGAAGAAAGAGAAAGAAAGAGGTGAGAGTGACTCTCACCGTGACAAATAAACGAAGTTTGGAGAATGAAAAAATTATTTTGTATTATAATTTGTATATAATATATTAGATATATGTTTTGATAATCTTTGAGAATATAAGAAAACCCTATTTATTGAAAATAGTTTACAATTTACATATAAAAAATGTTAGAAATAATGACAATCTTGAAATATTTTGATCTAAATATATTGTTAGAAAAAAAATATTTATATAAATCAAATATGTAACTCTATAACTAATTTAAGTGATGACTAATCATTATTTATATTCAAATATTATAAATATTGATTAATAAATTTTGCATAATCTTGTACTAATTTATTATTTTATATATGAATTTGAAAACTTTTAATGTTTTCTAAATATGTATAATTTTCTTGTTATTAAAAAAACTTCAAAACTGATAGTATAATTGTATAATTAAAACTTTGTACATAATTGATTTTAATTGAAATAAAATTTTGTTTTATCGAAAGCCAATATTACCAAACATTTTTTAATCTTTTCACCTTTTTATTCCTTTTATATTTTCAATATTATTCAATAATGTAATAAAATTTTACTTAAATATAATTAATTAATTTAATAATGATCAGAAAATAAATTTAATTTTGTAACAATGACCGTGTCTGGTGGTGGGCGAAAGTTGTTGTGAAAATAGGATATTGCAAAATCTTGAAAAGGAGGTAAAGAACGTTCGAACCTTCAGCAGATTATATGGAGATCAACCAGACAAACCATTATTGCTAGATCAATAATGGAATCAGAGTTTGTTGTTCTTGAAATGGTTAGAAGTGAAGCTGAGTGGTTGAAAAACTTCTTAGCAAACATTCCGTTAAGAATGAAACCAACCCTATTTGTATCAGTGCATTGTGATTGCCAATCGACAATAACTATAGCTAAAAACAAAACTTACAATGGAAAGAATAGACATATTGATGGAGAAGCTCCTAAGTGCTCTAGCTTCTTGCGTAAGCTCCAATGGAGGTAGTGCTTGTGGAAGCCTTGTTGCACCGAATAAATGGCATGAAAGGAGCTTCTTATGGTGCGGAAGCAAAGTGTGATGGAAGAAGAACCGTGGAGGAAGTAAACATATGGAAGAAGTGTGGTGGTTATAGTGAAGTAGGTGGTGAAAGCTTTGAAAGAGGTTGGGCCAACCTTCAAGAGAGAGAGTTCCTAGCTTCTAAGAGAAGAAACTCAATGTGAAACTTGGGCAATGTGCTGAAATTTGGGCAGCATATCATTACTCTCAATCAAGTCTACAATGGAGGTTGTTACACCTCTTATTTATAGAAGAAGAGAAAACTAGTAGCTTCTATCACAAGCTAAGGTAGAGTATACAAGAAGCTAAGGTTAGAAACCCTAGCTTGCAATGCAAGCTACCATAAGTGGCGTATGAAAGAAGCTAGGGTAGGAACCCTAACTTGCACCACACGGTAGGGTTAGAGTAACCTAGCATGTGGAGCAAGCCACCTTCTCCTAAACTAGGCGCCATTGGATATGCGCCACATGTTCAAATCCTATGCGTCCAAAAATCCTAACCTAGGTGTCTTTTATAATTTTCAAGGCATCTAGATTTATTTACAAAACAATCAAATTTTCCTATTCTACTTTTCACAATTTTTACAAGAATCCTCAAAGCTCAAAATAGTCAGCATTTTAATCTGCACAGGTGCTTCTGACTCTTTGTTTGCTTCAAGCTGTCTGAACATTGATTTGGTGATTGAACCTTGCCTGAGCCCTCCTCCATCACATATACAATTGAGACATAATTTGGTAAAGCAACTACTAAAGAGGGGTACAATTTCCATTGATTATGTTAACTCGGAACAAAATTTGGCTGATCCTTTGACAAAACCTCTAGGGAGGAACATGATTTTAGAAACATCGAGGGGAATGGGACTCAAGCCATTTGCAAACAAACAAGTGATGGAAACCGATCCTTTATGATTGGAGATTCTATGAATAAGGTTCATATGGGTAAAAACAAATCACTTTTCAGTTCTGCTAGCACAAAATTGATTTCAAAACAATTTATCCATTCCTACGGTGTTTGTGAAAGTGCTAGATATTGCATTATTGAGAAGGTAAACTTTGTCGTTAAAATTCCATGTGGAGTACAGATTTTAGCTTATAACAAAGTTCTTAATGATCTTCATATCCCTTACAGGTGGTGTATGATTTGCAACATATACTTGATGAAATCACCTATATGAGTGTCAAGTGGCCTATTAGGCGCAACACAGCGATAACAACAAGAATTGTGGGGGTGTATTGCGATTGATAAACCTTTAACACATACTAAGTGTCTTGGTTCATATAGTTTGTTATACCAACTACACTCTGTGTTAAGTTCATCGATCTAAGATTGGTTCATATAGCTTGCTATACCAGCTCTGATGCATTACATCTTATATGAGATCTAGGATTTATTTTCTTTCTTTATTCTTTAAACATTTTGCAATATGTGGGAGATTGTTGTGAAAATAGGGTATTCCAAAATCTGGAAAAGGGGGTAAAGAACGTTTGAACCCTAACCAGATTTGCGAAAATCTCTCCAGCAACCACCTCTATTATAGAAGCACTAAAACGTGGAACATTTTGAGGAGAAAACAAATGTCGTTCTGCAGTCGAATGTTGAACCTGTTTCTTTCGCACATCAAGCTTTCATTTTTCGAACGTTGGAGGCAATTTGACTCAATACGAACGTTGAAGACAACGAGGGCAGTGGAAGCAGTTCCCCATTTTTCGTTCCTCACACGTCACTCTTCAAAATTGCTCATGTTTCCATCCTCTATAAATAGGGGCTCCCACTTACTTCGAAACACACACCTCAGATCCACCTCCTCACCTCTTCTCTTATTCACATCTTCTCTTTTCTCTCTTTTTCTATTTTCTTCTCTAAATATCCTGGCTATTCTACTCAAATTCTCAGTATTATTCGAGAAGTTTTTGTTATATCTTAGGAGACTTGTGCAATTTATCCCGGATAAGTCCTTAAAGACATTGATACTTCACGTCTCCGGAATTTTATTATTGTATTTTTAGCCATCTTTTACAACATGAGTGAAAGTTGGAGTGAGAGACTGGAATACGGGCAATAGGGTGTTCACTTTGTCCCTATTGGTGGCATTGCTGGTCAATCAGATCCAGGTCCACAATCTCTTCTCCTTTCTGATGGTTACGTCGATGATGGAGAGTGGTTTCTTTACACTCAAAGGTATTAATATATTTCCACTGCTGCATTGGCACGGTCATTCTTCTTGGCACATTTCATAGTAAACATTTTTCTTCGTCATCTTGTACGGGAGCTATGAAGCCCGGATACGGACACGGACACAGAGACGACATGGACACAGACACGTGGATAGGGTTAAATTAAAAATTAACGGACACGGGGACACGGCAATATATATATTAATTAAAATTTATTTATATAGTTAATAATGTGAAAAATATAAAAAAAAACTTTTATAAAAAAGTCTAACAAAAGATATAACTTCTACATTTAATCTTCATTGAAAAATACTCCTTCTAATTCTAGTTCATCAAGAGATAAGCTTGCAATTTCAAGAATTCCATTATCATTCAATGATAACTCATCTCCTGCAATATCCCACAATTTAGTTTCCTCTTCTTTGTATTTTGAGGAGTTTATTGAGAGAAGACGAAGATTACTATGGACATAAACTAGATCTTCTGCCCTTTTAGGTGTCATTTTATTCCTTTTCAAAGAATGTATAAAAGAGTAGGTACTCCAATTCCTTTCACAACAAGAAGAAGAACATGGTTGTCCAAGTAGCTTAAGAGCTATTTTCTGAAGTATTGGTGCACGAGCTCCATGAATAGTGCACCATTTTTTTGCATCCATTTTACCTCTATCTCTTAAAGAGTCAACATCGTGAAATTCTTCATCTTCATTTGAAAAGTTTGCAAATTCTATATTGACTTGTCTCGTTACATTTGGATCATCAAAGTACCTCATAAAACATTTCTTCCTCTCATGAGTAAGTTCGGCATCCTGATGTGGAGCAAGTCTTTGTGAATCTTCACTTAACCATTCATTACTATAATATCTACAACATTATAAATATAAAATAAATAAATGAACAAAATATTATAAATTTATAATGTTATAAATAAGATAAACACAACAAAAATAATTATAAAATAAATTAACATTACCTTGGATTTAAAGAATGAGCAAGACAATGAAGAGATGTGCTACTCTTTGTCCAATGATCAATTAATATTGAGTTTACTATCTCGAAAAATGATGAATGTTCAACTTCTGTCTTTCCTTCATGTTCAAATATGACCTTTCTCACTTTTTCAATCATTGAATCCCACATTTCATATACTAAGTGAAGAGTAGTCATATCTGTATCTGTTCTTCTAAGAACATTATAAATAGGGGCAGTAAAAGCATGTATGTAATCAACCTTCATCCACCAATTATCATTCAACAAAACTTCTTTCACAGATTGTGCCTTAGCCACATCATATTCTTTGTAAGAGGACCATTAATCACTTATAACCATCTCTTGAAGTCCTTTTTTCAAACTCTTAAACCTTTTTAGCATGACTATAGTTGAAGCAAATCTTGTTTGAGCAACAAAAAGCAACTTTAATGAGTTGAACCTATTAAACATTGATATTCTCATAGAATGCGCAACAATAAAATTTTTAATAAATGTAGCATCATCAGCAATTTGTGAGATCCAAAAACATTGATCATAAGCAAAACTATTCTTTTCCGTATTTTTTGCTGCACAAATATTTTTCAATGCAAGATTCAAGGTGTGAACTACACAAAGAGTCCAATAAATTGAAGGAAATTCTAATTCTATAAGCATACCCGCGGCCTTACATACAGCTGCATTATCAGTTCTAATTTGTACCACATTATCTGGCCCAACTTCCATAACTACATCTCTCATGTGTCTAGCAATAAAATCTTTGTCTTTTATCTCATCAGATGCATTTATTGACTTTAAAAACATTGGTCCACTATCAGTGACAACCATAAAATTTATAAGTGGCCTTTTCTGGGGATCACTCCACCCATCACTAACAATTGTCACCCCTTTATTTTTCCATGAATTTCTTATAGGTTCCAAAAGGTTTTCTACATGAATTCTCTCTTTTGCAAGTAAAGGACCTCTCAATTTATTATACGATGGTGGCACATATCCACTAAGATTGGAAGTATTAGCTGCATAAGAAAATGCACTTCTATAATAAGGACTTCTTGCTAAATTAAATGATAAACCTGAAGCATAAAACATCCTCCCAATTTCATAATCAAGAGCATCTCTTGTTTGAATATTGAAAGAAGACTCCAAAGGACCTTTTAATCTCCTTATATCCTTATTTGTCTGATTTCCTTCATCAGATACAGGTGGTAGAGGGACCTTTTTTTTCTTTGAAATCTCTATTTTCAATGTTGCTTCATTGTCTAATTTTTTAAACTCAACAAGTTTTGACGAATTTACCTTTGGACAACTTCTAACTCCTTCTCCCTTAAGTTGTAATAAATGAGCTCTCACTCTAGTGTAAGATCCATCGAATGAAAAATCACATAAACTGCATTTGATCACATTATTCCCTCCACCAGAAGTTTTTCTCAGTTTTGGAACATATCTCCACAAAGGTTTTGTTTCATCTTCTTGTTCCATAGCTTGATTATTCATCTTAATATCATAAAAAAAATATATAAAAAAATATTATATAATAAAATTGAAATCAAAATTGAAATAAATTTACAACATATAAATAAATTCACAACATATAAATAAAAAATTGAAATAAATTTACAACATATAAATAAATTCACAACATATAAATAAAAAATTGATATTATATAATAAAATTGAAATTAAAATTGAAATTAAAATTGAAATAAATTTACAACATATAAATAAATTCACAACATATAAATAAAAAATTGATATTATATAATAAAATTTAAATCAAAATTTAAATAAATTTATAATATATCAATAAATTCACAACATATAAATAAAAAATTAGAA
>Ga0209700_108899_pt1 | contig 12286 bp, 14 predicted proteins | sample SiratroredBW_FD_187528 | JGI IMG/M metagenome (GOLD analysis project Ga0209700, IMG submission 187528) | Root nodule microbial communities of legume samples collected from California, USA - Siratro red BW (SPAdes) (version 2) | ecosystem: Host-associated > Plants > Roots > Nodule | place: USA... | reverse complement strand
AGGCATCTTGCAGAGTGCGAGATGTGACTTGCAATGCCCAGAATGCCATGCAGAAAATCATTGCGAGTGAAATATGAGACAAATGAATTTTGGCAACCATGATGGGTACTGTAGTGTGACAATTATGCGAAGAAATCCTTGAGGTTGGCTAGTGAAACGTATGAAAAATATGCTGTGGTGGTGGCTATGATTATTTGTGGTATTTATAGTAAAGATAATGTTGAATGGTCAATTAATGTGCTTGTTTTGAACTAAAGCTCTTAGAGCACAGTGTACATCTGAAGAAGTTTTGTATGACTCTTGGTCCAAAAGTATGCATCCAGACAAATTATCTGTCAAGAGTAATAACGTAGAGGCACTGACATGGCAAATGATGCCAGAGTAGTTTTCAAAGGAATGCCTTGCGTGTATCGGAAATCTTTGGAATTATAAAAGTCGAGGTTTGAAAACTCTATTGTTTCATCTGCATTCATATTGCTAACGCATATTGTTTTATAAATTTACATTGATATATTTATTTTCTAATATAATAGTTTCTTTAATAATATGTAATTTCTGGGATTAATAATAAATATATATTATTTGAAGAAAAATAAATACAAATAATTAGATTTAATGATACACATAAATGGCCAGGATTTATTAGACAGGTTTCTTATATATTCATTGTGAACAGGAGAGGTTCGAAATGTATATTTTAAGTTGATTATCAGAGTTTTACTGATTTGGATGCTGCTTAGGTAGCTGTTAATGATGCCCATGAAGAAGCAGCCACCTATATTTTGTGGTTGATGGAAGCAAGAGGAACAATCTAAAATTTTGAAAGAACGAATCTAAATGTCGAAGCTTGAGCGTGTTGTTTGTGAAGACAACGGGTAGTGTGTATATATAGAGACTGTTAAAGGATTGAGAACATACACGAGATATCACATGGTGTTGTCTTCAATGGCTCTGTAAGTTGCGTAGATATGTGTAACCCCACCTTATGAAACAATGCCTAATATAAAGCTTCCACTTTAGCCAAATCAGACGTGCCAAAGTGAAACTTAAGTTTATTCATGCATTAATAGATATTGCATATTCATGCAAACATGCTTAGGACATGCTTTCTTCACGTGATATTGAATTCCAGCTGCAATGTAACTTGTAGCTGAAGGCAACTGACAGGGAGAGATCGTAGATCACTATATTTATGAATTTTGAGATTACATCGGTCAAGAAATATAGCATATGCCCTTGTCTCCCAGTTGGTCCCATGTCTTTCAAATTAATCATGTACCAAAGGATTACTTATAAATTATTTCTTATGTATATAGATTCATCCTTGCAACCATTTTTTACAAACAAATATCACTCACATCTTAAAGCTTTTCTCACATTCGTAAGTGTTTTCTCACATTCTCTTACCAATTCTCCACATATACAACAACAATGGGTTTTCGTTTCCCTAGAATCAGAAAGGCATCATTTGCTGCAAACCAATCATCTCCAAAAGTCGTGGATGTGCCAAAGGGATACCTTGCAGTCTATGTTGGAAAGAAAATGAAGAGATTTGTAATCCCAGTATCATACTTGAACCAACCGTCCTTTCAGCATTTGTTGAATGAAGCTGAGGAAGAATTCGGGTATGACCATCCAAGAGGTGGTCTCACAATACCATGCAACGAGGATGAGTTCCTCACTCTCAGTTCTCACTTTCAATGATCTGTAAATCTTGCTCGTGGAGATACAAATAGATTAGAAGAGACACATGTGCATATGGATTTTTTTATTTTATTGTATACTTATAACTGCATCATTACAAAAGTTAACTTGATACATATACATTTATATATACCAGCGTCAGATTATCAGCTAACATGTATAATTAGGTATTGATTGTAGTACTTCTGTTAGATATAACCTCGGTGAGGTAGTTATTTAGTTACTTGCTGTCATATTTTTGTGTAAATGGGATCTTAGTTCCTTCTTTAAGCACCACAACGTAAGTGTATATATATATATATATATCTTCTAACAAAGTAAATCCAAGATGCATCACTTGTTTCATTTACGTAGTAACCACACCATCACAAGGATTATCAGTTGTTTCTTGTGCAAAAGAGTATGGAGTTATTACCTGCATGCCATTGCCCCAAAGTTCACAACAGAAATAGAACAAGGTATACATGGGGGACTCGTTTTTTTTTTTCCGTCGTCCAAAGGTTCACCTCGCACTAAATGAACTCCAACAAAACCATACGGATGAGAATGCTCGTATGGTTTCACCAATCAACCAACAAATTACTACACAATCTCACGTAAAAAGTAATAAAACAAGACTGCAGAATACACCAGTTTTCACGATCAATGTGGGAAAAAGCAAAACCCCATCACACTAGTAGTAGTAGTGTTACTGAAACTCAGTTTATGCTCCCATATTTGACCAGAGAAATGAAAGGTTAATTTCCCACTTGTGTACTTGGAACGCATCTCCATGGTCTTGCTCGTGTCCAGGAGCATTAGCAAACCAACACTTTCAGGTGGTAGACCAAACATGTACTTGCTTTGATGAGCTCTCTCTTTCTCCAGATAACAATTGAAGAAAGCCACTTAACAATTGAAAATAGTGAAGAGTTGGCAGAAAAACTCGGTTTTTTTGCCATTTTTCTTTGCGATGACATCTCTTTGCACAGATGTTGAGCTATTTCCTTCAGCAACACCAGTTGTGTTTTATCAGTGCGCCTTGAAATGATTGCCTGCCTCATTGATTCCCTATCGGCCTCAAGTGCCTGAATGAAGCCTCATGTAAAGCTTCTTCCTTCTTGGAGACTGTCCAACAATTACTTTCTCTAGAATATTTTTCCCTGTAAGTGGGAGTTTTCTCCATTTGATCTTTGACATGGCCTCATTCGCCGAAGTTGATGAAGAATTTCTCTCTTCCTCCAACTCAGCCGTTCAAATCTTGAATGGTTTTCTGCTGCATACTGACCATCTCACGCAAGGACACACATTCATTCTAAATACTTTAAGAACTAATGAAAAAAAAAAAATATTGTTCTTGTATTGACGGCCAATTATAACTTTCCCAATTAATTTTCTTTATTAAATTTAAATACGGCCGTAATTTATGATATAGATTTTAGTCAGTCACAATTTGTATACAAATGAAGCAACTCTTTTGCTCTAACGACACTTGTATATTTCTTGATTAAATTTAAATTTTTGACATAATTTTCTTCTTATCAGAACAAAGTCTTGCTTTTTAACAGGATTCAACCATGGTCATACAGAGAGAAGTGCAGCTTTAAACTAAAAAGAAACTACAGAGGAGCTACTTGAGTGGTTGAATTCAATTTAATTAAAAGAATTATATACAACAATTTTGTCATTCGGCTTCTTTTCCCTCTTTGGCAAGAAAGGGAGATGTTTACAAGCTCAGAAGATGGCTATTGTGCAAAATGCCTCTACTAATCCTAAAGTGTAAGATTTAAGGTCAATGCAAACATGAAGTTATACGTTGAAAGATATCTTCGCTACAAGGAATTGTGAGGCCTCCCATGGGATGATCATATCCAAACTCTTCCTCAGCTTTACTCAACAAATCCTGGAATGAAGGTTGGTTCAAGTATGATACAGGGATGACAAACGGCTTCATTTTCTCTCCAACATACACTGCAAGATGGCCCTTTTGTGCATCCACTGCTTTTGAAGATGCTTGATTTGCTGCAAATAAGGCCTTTCTCGTAACAGGTAAACGAAAACTCATTGTTGTATTGATTTCAGAAGATAAAGGTTTTAAAAGAAGTCTTGAGAATTTTGAATGCTTTCGGATGTGAATGATTTGTATTGATCCTAAATGCTTGAATAACTGAATATATATAGATAAAAGGTTATGCAAAAACTATGAATTGATTACTTGAATTATTGGTGAAAGAGGGATATAAAATAGGACTCATGGGACCAAATGAGAGACACGGCATATGGGGTTGTCTTTGAGGATTTTCTTCATAATCAACGTATCATGTTAGCTTGTAGATAATAGAATTGAGCACCTTCTGGATCTATGAAAAAGAAGTGTCATTTGATCTTATCGCCACTAGCTTATTCAGGATGGTGGGGGCGAGGAACTTCTTTTCTTCAAATTACATGCTGTGTTTAAATTTGACGTACATGAAATGTTATTCATAATGCCTCGGGACGTGGACAATATTCAACGTTGGTTCTCTTCAGATAACCTCATGTTTGTCCATGCATTGCGATAAAGCTAATCTAACGGTGGCTAAGCTTTAGACATATCACAAGCTTTGCTTCTTCAAATAATTGACATGACAGTCCTATTCATAAATATATATCTGTACCATGTATCATCAATTAATATCGGAGTGATAGATAGCAACTACTAAACCTTAAGAAGACCAGATTGAAAGCTCTGAATAATTGTGTGGACTTCAGAAGACAAGAAACACCAATAAGAATCATGGTAGTTGTCAAGATGATGAACTTTTAGTTATTTATTTTGTTCATACATTTTCTTTTCAAGTGAGGAAATCTAACGACCTTCACTGAGAAGGTGGAATAGTATTTATCTTAACTACTATAACATCTTACCTTGATTCTTGAAGAAGTTCTAAAGACAACACCATGTGCCCTTGTCTTCAATTGGTCCAATTACTCCCAATACTTAGTCCTTCAATAATTCATGCAGCCAATGGTTTTATATCTATCTATTTCTCTCTATATATTCATGGCTAAGCATTTAGGATCAACACAAATTATTCGCATCTTAGAGCATTCAAAACTCAGTAGCTTATTTCCAGACTTTTCGTAAACCATTCTCATCCCAAATCAACACAATGGGTTTTCGTTTACATGGTACCCGAAAGGCATTATTCGCAACAAATCAAGCATTTTCAAAAGCAGGGGATGTGCCAAAGGGCTATCTTGCAGTCTATGTGGGAGACAAAATGAAGCGGTTTGTAGTCCCCTTATCATACTTGAATCAACCTTCGTTTCAGGAGTTGTTGAGCCAAGCTGTAGAAGAGTTTGGATATGATCATCGCAATGGTGGCCTCACAATTCCTTGTAGTGAAGATGTCTTCCTACGTATAACATGTTGCTTCAATTGACGAATAGCAGTATACTTTTAGACACTAACATAGATTAATAGAGACATTTTGTACCATAGACGTCTTCTCAACTTGTAGAGATCTCCCTTTCTTGAGAAAGAGAGGGGAAAGACCATTCAAAGCACAAACTCATATTTCTTAAAGCTTTTCCTCGTGTGTTAAACAATACTCTGCTAATACTATATGCACACACTACACCATTTGACTTTAGACAATCACAACAGCCGAAAAAATGTTGCCTAAAACCAGTATAGACAACATTTTACATGTTGCTTAAAAAGTAGGTTTTATCTCATAAATGGTCACGGTACAAGTGAAAAGTGTTGTCTATTTATTTTAGAAAATGTGTAAAAAATGTAGATAAGCAAAAGTTACTTTATCCCACACTTTTAAAAATATAGATATTTTAAATAACGTTTTACAAAATGTGGTTTAAAGTACCTTTAATATAATTCTAAAAATTAATACTACTAAAGACACAATAAAAATAATATTGAAATAAAAGTGCGCTCAATCTCTTTAAGAAATCTCAAAATTTTCCAAAATTCCCGATTGCGCTAAAAAATCGCATGCTCTCTTCTATACAGGTTCTTCACCATTTCTGAAAAGTGTTGTTAATGTAGCATTATAGGCAACGGTTTTACAAAAAGTGTTGTCTTAGAGAAAAAATTGTTGCCTATAGTCTACGGCAACAGACGCATACCCTACGGCTGAAAAACTGTTGCCAAAGTGTTGCCTAAGGTTTAGGCAACAATTTTTTGTTAAGGCAACACTTGTTGCCTAAAGCCAAAAATGGTGTAGTATGAACCTTCTTTGTCATTGTAATGATTTACAATTGTTTCACACAATTCAATTTTTTCTTTATCTAACAATTGTCCCTTACTACTTTTTCAAAGAATATGGATACCAGACTCCTAGAAGGAAACTAATGTTAATTAAGTGATTTTGTTTTGATGACAAAATCATGTTGTCACCAATTCTATATATTTTTATTTTTATAATAGTATCAGATTGTAATATTCATTGAAATTCACCCACTTTTTTGACTATTCTTGCTTGGTCAAGGCATTCTTGCTTAAGCGAGCTATTCTCTGAATTGCCACTCTATTATGAATGAATCTCACTTAAGCGAGCCGTTCTCACTTGAGTGAGTCTTGGCTTGAGAAATTTTTCAATGCTTGTAATTGTTTTCATCATGCATATTTCAATCTTGCCTTTCCTAAATGCTTAGTAACCTAAAATTTATATAGAATTTGAGATTAAATGGTTTCATTCATCTTAGAAATCAGAAACTCAAGAACCTATATTTGGAATAAAAAATTCTCATGTTAAGGATGATTGCTATTTCAAACAATAATTACGACAAAATAATCAAATTTTCTCATGTAAAATATACTCCCTATTTTATTAATATTTGTAATAACATTAACAATAGTCCTAAATAATAAGAATAATGATAAATAATAATAATAATAATAATAATAAATAAATAATGAAATAAGTAAAAGTATATGATATAAAATAATATATCATTAATAAATAAAATAAGAATAATAATAAATAATGATATAATTAGAAGGATATAAAAATAATCTTGATAATCATAAATAATAAAAAATATATATAATGTTATCCACGGATCAATATTAGTGGATAATATAAATTTTTACCCACAGAATAAATTCTGTAGGAAAATTATCCATCGATAAAAGTTGATGGAAAATTTACCTATGACCTAATTACCTACGAATTTTGACTCGTAAGTAATCTGTAGGTAATGTCAGATTATCCACTGATTACCTACGGATTTTGAACGTAAGTAAATCTAGTTTTTTTTTAGTGTTAGAAGGGCATAAGTTGTGACTTTAGCATCACCTTTTACAATTTAATGAGCTAGTTGTAAGATCAAAGTTTTGAGTAATTAAACCTAAACCTACTGCTTGGTTTTTTGTTTTGTCATGCCTCGGGACGTCGCGGTGGCGTAACTATTAGACTTAATTAATTACTATCAACTTTCCGTTTTTTATTGACTAAAAAAATCATTCTAAATAAATATATTATTTTGTCATATATTTTATGTATGAAAAATATATATTATAAATTTGATTTGGAAGAATACAAGTTTTCGTTTGGTTATGCTTCAGCAATTTTCCTGCAGAGTTGATAAAGGTTTCAATGCTGCATTTTTTATTGCTCCAAACTTTTCCAACACGCACAATCGTCTGAAAGGTAGTTTGGCAGTATGGTATGTGGAAGCACAACAAGGTTCTAATTTCGTAGGTACTTACAAGAAAGAGGTCCTTTGAGACTTCAGTTTGAAACTGAAAAACTATATTTAGAATTCAACGTTAACATACCTATATAAACCCGACAAACAATCTTAAATACCAAGCCATAACACATCTTTCACACACTTCACTCATCACCAAAGTACTTGTTCCAATTATTGTCACACTACAGAAGCCACCATGGTTGCAAAAAATCAGTTCTTTCATATTTCACTGGCGTTGCTTTTCTGCATGGCATTCTGGGCATTACAAGTCACATCTCGCACTCTGCAAGATGACTCCATGTATGAGAGGCATCAGGAATGGATGGCTCGTTATGGAAAAGTGTACAAGGACCCTCAAGAAAAGGAAAAGCGCTTCAGGATATTCAAGGAAAATGTGAATTACATTGAAACCTTCAACAATGCTGCCAATAAACCTTACAAGCTAGCCATTAATCAATTTGCAGACCTCACAAACGATGAGTTCATAGCAAGCAGAAACAGGTTCAAGGGGCACATGTGTTCCTCAATCATAAGGACGACCACTTTTAAGTATGAAAATGTGACTGCGATTCCGTCCACAGTAGATTGGAGGCAAAAGGGTGCAGTTACACCCGTGAAGAACCAAGGTCAATGTGGTATGCAAATGCTTCATTCTTCATTGACATTTCCATGTCAAATTATAAACTCAATGATTATCTAACTATTAATTTATCTTGTAGGATGTTGTTGGGCGTTTTCGGCGGTTGCAGCAACTGAAGGAATTCATGCACTGACTTCTGGAAAATTGATCTCTTTGTCAGAACAAGAACTTGTTGATTGTGACACAAAAGGTGTGGACCAAGGCTGTGAAGGTGGTTTTATGGATGATGCTTTCAAGTTCATCATAAAAAATCATGGACTCAACACTGAAGCCAATTACCCCTACAAGGGTGTTGATGGAAAATGCAATGCAAAGGCAGAAACTGTGGATGCTGCAACCATTACTGGGTACGAAGATGTCCCCATTAACAACGAGAACGCCCTTGAGAAAGCTGTTGCCAATCAACCAGTTTCTGTAGCCATTGATGCGAGTGGCTCTGACTTTCAGTTTTACAAGAGTGGTGTCTTCACTGGTGCCTGTGGAACTGAGTTGGATCACGGAGTGACTGCTGTGGGATATGGTGTGAGTGATGATGGGAGGAAGTATTGGTTGGTAAAGAACTCATGGGGGACAGAATGGGGTGAAGAAGGATACATTAGAATGCAAAGAGGTATGACTGCTAAGGAAGGACTCTGTGGCATTGCTATGATGGCATCTTATCCTACTGCATGATTATAAAATTTGTGCACCACTATTTATAAACTATGGTACACTTCTGTATAACAGTGTATTCTCTAATGAATCATTCACTAATGAGATGAAATGAAAAATTAGTGTTGTTATTAAACATGTAATAGTTTTATGGTGACGCATAATTTATATATGCTTTATCTAAGTATTTAATTTAAAAAGTGCGCGTAGTAATTGTTATCGAACATCTAACGCGCGTGCAATAGTGGTATAAAAGGCGAGGTTTTCCTCCCTCATTCTGTTGAGAAACAATGGCAGAAGAAATACCAACAGCGATTGCGCAATCCCAAGGAAGCTCCACGAAAAAACGGGTTTGGAAGAAGGAGAAAGTGTGGGTGGAGGAGTATCTGCACCTCCTTCATTCTCGCCAAACGCTTCACCTAACAATCAATCAGCTGAATCAGGTTCCATTCATTCTATTCATTCTATGCACTTTTCAATTCTCATTTTCATTCTCAAAATTCTCTCTCAACACTCTGCATCTCATTCTCTCAACACACTGCCACAGGTCATCCGCATTCACGGCTTCAGGAAAATTCACCGCGCTCCCAAGGTTCAGTTCTCCATCACGCTAAGCTTAAGTTCTGTTTAGTTACTAACCAAAATTTCGCGGAAAAACGTTGCCTATTTTCACCGTTTTCTTCTTAGTTTTTTATTCTTCAATTTCCTTTAAATTCAAAGCGCGTTAAGATTAGAAGTTCTAGATTGCCTTAGTAGTTTAGGTCTCTGTCCGCAAATCTTCGAACAAAAAGAGATAAATAGGTTTCGTTTTGAGAAATTACAAAACCCTATCTGGATTCCGTGCGCAGAAGGTGCTGGTGGAGGCGGTGAAATCGCTGGATCTTGTAGATATGCCGCGTTCGACTCTGCGTGACAGCGTGTCGGCGTTTGCGGCGATGACACTGGAGGACGTGGTGGCAGATCTGGCAGAGCTGAAATGGCAAGAGTGCTGCGTAACCTCCGTCGAGAGAATCAGTCTCTCCGAAGGCAAGAGCGTGTTGCCTGCTTCCTCCGACCAGAGCTTCGGAGTGGAGAAGCAGTCGAAGAGGATGAACGAAATCCATGACCTAATCCCTAAAGATTTCGGGAGAAGCCTGAAAGCGACGAAAATGGTGCCAAAGAGTAAGAGGAGTAAGGTTTCTGCTCTCCACTCCGGTGCCTCAACTGTTGATTCCGCTTCCCTCACTTCTGCTGAGTGAATGAATAACCTCTGCTTCCTTCGCCCTCTAAGGAGGATTTTCCTTTTTTCAAAACAAAATATCTTAATCTTACAATAACATTTATCATATATAAACAATATTGGAGTAATAAAATATAAAATCATCTATTGTAATAATAGTATTATTGAATTAAGTTGGATTGAATAGTATATAAAGACTTTATATACTGTAGATAAATAATTTATGTGTCGTTTACAAATACTATTATATACGTACATTGTATTTCTACGTATTGTCATAGATTTTACCATAATAAAGTATAAGTATAAGATAATATTCTTACTTGAATCGTTGGTATTTCTTACAACTTTTAGTTATAAATAATGTCAATTAAAATTGTTATAACATTAATTAAAAAATAATTTTAGTTAAATAGTGTTGTATTTATACACTACTATTCACACGACATTTTTAATATTGTTATTCTAATAAGTTTTGGAATATAATACGTGATTTTCAACTATTATAATTTGAACGTTAAATTATTTGAAATCATTTATCAATATTTATAATCTCGTAATTTAATAAAACTTATTTTTCATAATTATTAATAAAAATGTAATAAAATATAACAACGGACAAAATTAATTAACCAACATTTTCCTTCAATGTTTGGTTTAACATAAAAAAAATGTGCATCTAATAATTACATAAATATCCCAAAAAGTTAAAGACTCAAGAAAAAATAACTACAACTTATCATTGGGTGATGAGATATCACTTCCAACATCTAATGTGTGAAATAAACAAAGAATAATTATAAGTTATTTAATTTCAATATTTATTAAAATAAATTAAGACAGCAATATATCTCATTAGTTACCCCTATATCTCATTTATGTCTAGAAGCAATGTAACTCAGTAGTATTTGTATTTTGGCAGTTGCAAACTTATTTTCCATCTTCACAACATTGTCCTTTATATATAATGAAGTTATGGTAGATGAAGTAAAGTTCATACCACTTAATTTTACCATAGATCGCTTAAAAGCAATGGTAGCACAAAAATCTATATGATCTAATCCAATTTGAATGCTCTTTATGGCACAAATTGAATCTTTTGGAGATAAATTTAAAGCAGTTTCTATTTTACATAAAGTTAGAATAATAACCAGAATTCACGTCAAAATTTGTCAAACCACCTTTTCCAAATTATATATATTCATCATCAGTCACATGAAAGATTTTAGAACTTGTATAATAACCAACAAATCTATAAAAGACAGACCCATGAAGCAACAACCATAACAAGATAAAACTTAAACTAGAACATATCGAACACAAAGTTATACCATAAATTTAGTTCAAATTAGCCAGGCTGATAAAGTTGGCTTCAAACCAACAACTTTACCTAAGTTTATGACAAATAATATAATTCTCAATAATAAGACAACCACATACTATATTTTCAAATGATAAAGCCAATTATTATAAGCAAACAATTAAAATATATCATATATCAACACTCAAATTCGTTTAAACAAATAAAATTATTTTATAAAGTTTTTATATATAAATAAATTCGCCTATTTAATTGAAGTTTAAAATTTTTTATTCTTTTGTTTAAAAAATGTAGAAAGTATATTTTTTTATAAAAACATGTAAAGAAAAATATTTTATATTTTTTTATATATATATATATATATATATATATATATATATATATATATATATATATTAGCTTTATCATTTTTATTTTCTTTAAAAAGAGTTTTGTCTCGTTTCATTTTTATAAATAATTTTTTTATAAATAATAGAAAAATGAAACACGATAAATAAATAAAATTAATAAAAAATAAAAAAATGTATAAAAAGAAAAAAATTGAAATAGAAAAATTGATGTTCTTTGTTATTAAAGTCAACCCTGGCAAGGTTTCGGCCAAAAATGATATCTACTCATTACGTCACTCCTATATCCTTCACCCAACCCTCTCACATACTCATCCATATTCGTAATGGTGTTGTTCGGTTTCTTCCTTTTTATTTGAGATAATTCTCTATTATGCTTTTGGAAATAACTGTAAACAAATTGATTTGAGTTTACTGTTCTGATTTTGAAAATAACTAGAAATAATTCCTTGTTATGCCTTTGAGAATTGTTAGCACCAGTGGACTGATGCAGTGATTTGATGAATTCAACCAAGTGAAGATGCTCTAGATCATGTGATGGATGGGTGAAGACCTCTTGAAGTTTGAAGAATTGAATCTAGGATCTAGAAATGTGTTGTGGGAGTAAGTTTGAAGTTCAAATTGGTGAGGGTTATGATCTCAATCGAAGAAGGGCTCTTTAATAATTTTTCTAAACAAATAAAACATTTGAAAAATTGATAAAAGCAAAAACTGATTTTTTAAATAAC
>Ga0209700_108898_pt1 | contig 12291 bp, 4 predicted proteins | sample SiratroredBW_FD_187528 | JGI IMG/M metagenome (GOLD analysis project Ga0209700, IMG submission 187528) | Root nodule microbial communities of legume samples collected from California, USA - Siratro red BW (SPAdes) (version 2) | ecosystem: Host-associated > Plants > Roots > Nodule | place: USA... | reverse complement strand
TAGTGATTTGAATTCATTCACACAAGTTGGGTTTTAGTGAATTTTTTTTATATCAGTTCTACAGGAATCTCTATGTTAATGACATAATTAATAAAAATCTAAATAATATAGATAGTCTGAATTTTTTTTATGTCAACTAAAAATTATAATAACTTTAATTTATCATGTTAGCTTTATATCAACTGTACAAAATCTGAGTTAATCGAATATGCAACCTCTGTAAAAATTAGTTTTTTTCGACGCTACCTTTTATGTGGATTACATCTATAATAATTCTATTTGTAACTGTTATATAGAAAGTAGCTGTATTAAAAAAAAATTATTGTTTTAGTGGTTTTCCTTCATAAATAATAAGATCATTCACAATTCCCAAATAAACTCCTTCATTTATAATTATAATATTTTATTCAATATTTATAAAATTATTATGATCCTTAACTTAATTAAAAACTATAGATTAAATAAACAAATATTTATAATATAAAGATGATAAAACAGTTATATTTTCAATATAAAGATAAGTTATGTATCTAATTATTATTCGACTGTAAATTAAAATTCATATTTATATATTGTAAAAAAGAAGGCAAAAATGTAATATTTATATGTATATTTAAATTAAAAAAATCTATCACTTCTAAAAAATGCTTAAAACAAAATGAAGTCAAATGCATTCTAATTTTTCCCATGTCTTCACCCTTCAAAGAGGATGAGTTATTCCATGATTATAAATTCAAATTTTGACTTAATTGATAAAAGGTAGATTTCATATTTAAGATGTTCAATTTTGTATTATCTATCTTTACAAGTCAATAATGTCAAGAGATATAATTGTATGGATTGTAATTTCTTCCTAACTACAAGTATAATATCCCTTATAATCTACAATGAGTTTTCATAACTCTAAAAGAGATAGAAATTCATTAAATTATATTGGTTATTATATTTATTATGTTTAAATTATATAAAATTATATAACATAAAACATAGTAAAATGTATCAGTTTTAAAGTTACAATTAAACTTTAATATTTAAATTATTATGTTCTTGAATAAAAAGAACTGTATCCTCACCATCAACTAAAGTTTTGTTTTAACGTTCCATTTAGTAATTAGTGTTAAATTTAAAGTCAAAGGTTCAATTTTCAATAGGAAGACTTGAACGTAGACTTGACTTGTCATTGGAAATTGAGGAAGATGTCACAAATATGCTCTAGTTTATCATATTCCCACAAGACTATCTGTGAGGGCCGAAACAAAAAAGTTTAAAGTCTAAATTTGACTTCTGTGAATTAAGATTAAAAACAAAGAAATAGGAAGTAAATAAATAAAATATCTTGTTATAGATGTCTTGGCCCATTTTTCTTTCTCGATCTCCTAATTAATGTAATGCTAAGTGCTTCTTCAAAACGCCACAAACAACTATTAGACTTACTCTTAAAGTTATTTGCTTGCACAAAAATTTGTGTTTTTAGGTAACCATTTACAGATCTAATAACAAATTTACAGACGTTGAATCGTGTGATTGTTGTTCCATTGTAGCATTATGTTGTTTCATATTGAATCTAACCCAAGATAATTCCTATGAAAATAAATGTTTGCATACACGCATTTAAAACACATTCAAAGCACAAATTATGAACAACATAATTTGAATAAACATGATTATGCAATATGGAAATTTATGCAGAACCAATAAACCAAGATTATAATTATGAAGAGTACATGTAAAGGCACACTAAATATAAAAAATGACATTCATGTTCCCGTTTTAACATGGCATTAAGGGTTGATGCAATTTTTAAAGTTACTTAAATTACTACTTTAAAAAATCTCTTGACATTCAATTTAAAGAAATATTAAAAGTTTCTTTGGTTAAGATTTTCTCCATTAACGACTGACTGATAGAGAACAATATTGGTATTTCTATGATTTAATTCATTAATATTTTTATCTCAAATAGCATATATCAATAACTCAAATTTTTCTCCTATGGATCTTAAACATGATCTCTCCATAAGAGAGAGAATCTATAAAAACAAAGTTAATATAGACTTGAACACAAACATTATTGATTACAATTCTTCTATCATTTAAACAAATTCTACAATAACATATAACCATTGACTACCATTTACCACATTGTACAGACATATATGTATACATTCAATCAATGACCTTCAATAAAAAAAAGATCTTCAAAGATTTTTTTGTGAATTCTTAAGTCCTCCTCCTTTACATATTCCATCAATAAGTATATAATGTAGTCTTTAATTAAAAGTTTTGGAAAGATCTATTGTGCATTATTAAGTTTTTTTTCTTTTACACATTCCATAACTATATAAATACATGTTCAGCTGAATTTTCTATAGTTCAAGTGCCTTTTCTAGATGATTATTTTTGCATAAAGCATATAAGTGATTACTTTTGCTTCTAGATCATGCATATTGTCATTAAGATTCCACAAATAAGAGATTTTCCAAAATTGACATAAACCATTGATAAGAGAACTTTAAGTTACCGTATCAGGGAATCACAATTGTCTTGTAATTTTTTTTTGGTGATCTCTCTTAGAGAATCCATTAATCATGATATTATATATGTAAACATCAGGAGTTACTACTATTTGACTGAGTTTTTCTTTATCTAAATGCCCCTTTCTTAATCACCCAGACATGGACTCCTATCATACTTTCCAAGAAAAAGTTTCCAAAATGATAGATTTGATAAGGAGGTTGGGGGAGAGGCCATCCCATTCTTATAAGCTCCACCACTACATCCATTCAAGTATTATATAACAAAATATAATATGATTCATTAAGGCTTCAATTAATATATTATATTATGTTATTTGATAACATTTCTTCTACTAAACCTATTACCTTTTGTAACTGATCCGCAACCCAAAAGCCATAAACTGGAATATTACATGAGAAATTCCCTTGACAATAATGTAAAAGTCATATTTTAAATTCTAAATACAACAAGGAATTCCCTTACTGAAAAATATATATAAAAATTATATTCTATTGTTTTAAATAAATTTCCAATCTTCAATATTTAGATCTAATAACAAATCACAATGTTTTTATACTCACCTTTTTCAAAATCAACCATCAAAATTTACAATCAGATTTTTTTAATCTTTTAAAGTAAATATTTTCTAAAATTTTTAGATTTTCATCCCCATACTCTGAATAAATATAATGAGTAATAATTAATAAACTAGAAATGAACTGAAAATTAAGCAACTAGAACAATATCCTTCTACTTTATTTTAATAAATAAACATCTTTATATTAATTTTTGATTGAAAATTCAATTATAATTAATGCGTATTATTTATATTTATTATTATTTGTTAAAGGCATTAAACATACAAACTAAATTATATTTAAATAAAACATAGAAAACCATTTATTTTCATCCTTCGAAAACACTAAAAAGATATCTCATGTATCTTTATATGAGATTAGAAGTATTTACAATGAAGTATATAAAGAAAAATATCAAATAAATAATATATATATATAGTAGAACTTTGGATATTAATTATTAACATCACATTATCTTTTAGTTCAAACTACATTATAAACTGAGAAAAATATATTTAATATTTAATTAATATCAATTAATTCAATTTTAAGAAGAATAAACATAGAATGTATAAAGAAATCATTTACATCTTATATACAACTCATGTTTAGATACAGAAAATTACACTGCACGAGCAACATGCACATTTATTGAGCATATTCATATAATTAAATTTTCATTTACTCTTTTTGAGATCCTTTGAGTGAAACCTCATCCATCTGCCCGTTTTGTAAAATTCATTAATGAGTAATATGAATATTCCCATTCATACTTTATTTATATAATATATGGTAATGATGAACTAACATATCCATGTGGTCATACTCAAAATGTGTAATATTGGTAAATAAAAAATAATTAGTTGAATTGGGAGTTGTATATTTGTTAAAACAAGAAAACATAATGGCAGAAGCTACATTAGAACCAAAATGATGCTACACAAGAAGAATATATCATTCGGTAGTGGTTTAATTATAATTGTTTTAGAACATATCTTAGGTAAGGCTCAAAATACTAGTAAATTGAGACAAACACTCTCAAGCAGCTTATAACAGAGTGGAAAATTAACATAAACCATCACATTCAACAAATAGCATGAACTAGGCATTGAAATGCTGCCATATGACCTGAGGACAATACAAGCAAAGGTATAATTCTAACTCAAAGATTAATGGTTGGAAGTGGTTTAGTTAGGAATTTTAGGAGATTACGAACCTTAGGAATCTTAAATACTTTAGACAACTTAGACTTCGTTCGATTTGCTAAATTTTAAAGGATTGAACAATACAAAAAATATTTATCTAGTATTTGTTAAAAATAGTTGTTAGTGTACAACACAAAATATGGAGAATAAGACTAGACAAAACTGAAATTATCTGTACCTCACATTTTTTGGTACAACTTTTGTCAAGTGCTTAATAATTGGAAATGGTAATATTATTTTTATTTGTTCCTTCTATCTTTCGCTTAGTTTTAGCTTGCTACACATTGGCTTCCTTCTTCTTTTTTTCTTTCCTTGTTCTTGTTTTCTTTGTCTGTTGCTTTCTCCATTTCGATTACATAAAGAGAGAGTTAGACAATAAATTTCAACGAAAATTCTAAGGAAAACATTTTTATGTTGATTTTCAGGTAAGTTTGATCTTGTGAACAAATATAGAAAAAAAAAACACTTATGCATATTTTGTGTCTTTCTTTGTAATGGATTTGGAAAGAAAGTCCTGAAACTTAATGATAGCGTTGTATTTCTCATCATTCGTAAAGTAGTCGATGTAGTTTTTTGTACTATGATATACTATTTAGCGATCTCCGCGTTACATTGGATATACACATGTTATAGTGCCATATAGTCCAAAAATTAGGTGGTCATAGGATTAGAGAGGTTGCACCCTAAAATTTATATATAACTTAGTACACACTATCGAAAAATATATATTTTAAAATATAACTTCTGTATTTCTCAGGTAAAAAAATGTTCAGTTTTTAAAATGAAAACATGAGTATTTTTTTTTTGTTATATTTAATATTCTATTTATAATGATTTATTTCGAATACCTTTTCTAAACTAAAGTCCCCTTTTGTATATTTTAATTATAAGCTTTATGTAGAGTTTCGAATTGAAATATGTAAGTATATTCTTCCAAAAAGGAAATAGTCGCCTTACATTTATTTGCTGAATAGAAAACTCATTATTTATTAGAAAACTCGGGTATATTTCACGAGTTTTCTGTGCATGAAATCCCTCCAATAAAGTTCTTCCTTCCACCAAACTCCAACATCAATTGTGCTTGGCAAAGAAGTCCAGGATAAGTTTATTCACCTGTGCGGGAAACTGTTCTTGAACGAAATGAGTTCCCTCCGGGATAAATGCAACCTCCAAATTAGGAATATAATCTTTTACTTTTTCAGGCTTTCCTAAATCCTCAATCCCTGGAAATTTCAGACTAAAATCCCTGCCACTCATTATCAGAAATGCTGGAACTTTAATCACAGGATCTGGTATGTTAATCACCTCACCTAATGACCTGCAATGCAAACACACCATTAACCCGAATTTCACCACATAAAAAAATTAAGCCCAAGAGACCACGCTTTGATTGTTTTGTGCAAGCAAGAAAACCATTTCACAAAAAAGGCAACAAAGAACAAAAGCTGGCACCTATATGGAATCTGCAATGCAGTTTGGAATCCAGATTTCTCATACAAGGCTCCATATGTTGCAAGATCTTCCTCCGAGAACCAATCGGGGAGAGGAGCATCAGGTTCCACCATATCCATGATCTCTTGGTTTTCATTAGCTACTGGTAATTCATTTCTTGAGAAGAGGATGTAAACCTTTCGCACAACAGTCTTTGCATCAAAGCGTCCAAAATCAGCTTCAGCCCTTCCAGGTTCCTGATATAGATAGAATCAAAGCTATGGTGATATTACAGGTCATCATGCTAAGAGCTAAGCAGTTTAAATTGTACAAAATGCTGTTGTTTTACAATCAGAATTGGAAGCTTCTCATGATAATCAGTATAATCACTAAAGCTCATTTTACAATTTATTAAGAACAGTAGCAAGAGCATTTATGGAAGTGCACATGCATCTAAGTTTTTTCATTTAAAATTACCCGCCATCTCAAAATATAGAAGCCTTCAGGAAGGTATTGGCGAAAAGCAGAGGCGGCTGGCGGGACATATGGGACATATGGAACTCCCAAGGTGACAACTCCCACGACCATCTCCGGGTGTAGAATGGAAAATTGATACGCAGCACGAGCTCCAAAATCTTTCCCAACAATAAACACCTAAAGGTGTGAATCAATTAGGCAACAGTTGAGTATACAATGTAATAAAATGGAGTGGGGTTGAATTGAATCACAGTTTGAGTGAAATTATAACTTTGAACAATTTCATTCCTGATCTAATTAGATTCTAAAAAAGAAGAGAGAAAAAAAAATCAATGCGGTAGCGGATATAAAGTAAAAAATCCCCAAATCCTGACTTTCACTGGATCGTGAATGCATGCAAAATAACAAACCATAATTAGAGAGTAGGAGAAGTATACCTTTGGAAGCTGAAGAGCTTGAAGGATATGAAGGAGGTCGTTGAGAATATTGGACCAGGTGGCGGTTTCGGGATGGGGTGGAGCATCGGAGAGACCGTAGCCTCTGTAATCGAAGGCGATGGCTCTGAATCCAGCATCGGCAAAGGCTATCATCTGGTGGCGCCAGGAGTACCATATCTCAGGGAAACCGTGCAAGAATACGACGGCGTTTTCACCTGAAAACACCGATACACAACAAATCAACAATGGAAGCAACATGCATGAACTGAAAACGACGGCGTTGGATGATTCTTACCGCTTCCGATCTCTGCGATGTGGAGATTGATACCATCACTGACCTTCACGAACTTATGCTCGATACGATCCATCAGAATTCTGGAGAATGAAAGTGAACACTGTTCTTAGTTTCCTTCAGGTGACAACATTATATAATATACTGTGGAATATATAGAGTTTTAGGCTATTGGGTCAAAGGTCTGTTGACATTGGAGTGTAGTGGGGCCACATCTAATATTATTATTAAATTCATTTTTTTACTAAATTAAAACCAATATTTTCAATTTTAAAAAGAAATTTAATCTGTAAAATAGCATTTGAGTAGTGATTTATAAATATATTGTTATTATTATATAAAAGGAAAATTATTATTATGTCATATAATACTGATATATCCTCTGTCAACCCAATTTATTTCTTAGGTTTTTGTTATGATCTTTACCCAACTTTTTAAAAAAATAGTTCTTTTAAAGATAATTTACTTTGTTATGATATTTATTTATTTGCTTTTTAATAAATAATATAATAAAATGGAAAATATAAATAATTAAAAATCAATATTAGAACACTGAATGAGATTAAGTGGGGCAAATAGAAGATAAAGGGATCATAAAGTAAAGACAAAAAAGAACTATCTAGAAAAAGACAAACTTGCAAATAAAAGATAAAGAAGGACTATAAAGTAAAGACAAAAAGACCTATATAGAAAAAGAGAACCTTCTAGAAAAATGAGAAACAACACTGCTTAAAAATATTATTTTAAACATAAGATTCACATCTATTTGACAATTAACTCGATCAATAAATTACAATCGCCGTTTACAAATCTCTTATTAAATAACAAATTATAAATTCTTTCATTCATAAATTCGTTAATATTTATTGTTCCTATATTACTATGTTTGCATGATAATAAGATTGTTATTTATAGAAACATTGTGAATTTGACAAGTAAGAATTAACTTTTGATAAATTAAAGTTAAATAAACCATAAAGAATATAATAATAATGAAGTATGATCAAGTAATACGCATGTAATAACATTGGACTGGTTATTATCACCATAATTTTATTTATAGTATTTTATTAATTTACTTTTACTTATCCTTTAATGTTTATAAGTATTTGCCAAATTTGAAAACGTTTTGCAAAAAAAAGAAAAAAATACATATTCAATTTTCTTAAATTCTTCGCAGTTCTTGCTATGCAAAAATATTATTTTTCTTTTCCTAATAAATGAAGAAATTAAAACTTTGTACAAATTTAAGATTCTTAGAACTGAAAACATTTAAAAAATATATATATTGAAAACATTTAAAAAATTATATATATGTTCAATTTTCTTAGATTCTTTATAGTTATTATATTGCAAAAATATTAATTTTATTATAATTAATATATATTATATATAATTAATTAATATTATAATATAAGATAAGATGTAAATTTTCAAAAATATGTTAATTTTAATGTATTTTTCATTTGTTTAACATGACTTGTTATAATTTTATGTCACGAAGATTTCAAAAATAGAAAGAAAGAGAAGTGGGATGGTTAGTATATTTTGAGTAACCTATTTTTACTTCTCCTTACATCTATAAGAATATAAATTATTTATTCTTATTCCAAGTTATTATAAATTTTAGAAATGAAACATATATTCTAACTCATAAATATATCTTTTTAAATAATATTGTAATGATTAAATTCTAATTGTCTATTTTAAATAATATTATAGTGATTAAATTCTAATTGTCTATTTTAATTAAATTGTTATTTATAATTGTTTTATCATAAATCAAGTAACATGCATTATTTGGTAGAAAAGTGTTACTTCTACATACTATTTTATCTGAGTTGTTTTAATTACTTTTAGATTATTGGTATAAAAGTAAATAATATATCATAAGTTACAATTATGTTTTTTCATTCATGTTACTTGATATTTATAAGAATGAAAACATAGTTGTAATTGGTATGGTATATATAATTTTTATGCTTAAGGTATAATATGTCACAAGATAGGAGATTTTTGTTTTCAAATGAGGGATCTAAGTCTTTTTTGTTGTAATTGTAAGTCTATGACATTGAGCATAAACTACAAAATATGATGTTAGAAAGTCTTTACCTTCACCAGTTCATTGTTTATTAGTTATAAATAACAAATACTACAGGTGCAATCTCTTTTGTGCATGTACTTAGACAACTTGCTGAGAATCACATATTCATGAACTTACATTACTAGTTAAAAGGCGTCTTACCAAGTCCTACCAATCAACAATAATAAAATATTTTGCATCTCAAGTAACAATAATTATTGGTTGCTAGACACATATAATCAATATGGTTCTTTACAATATCCATTATTGTTTCCTTTTGGAACACATGGTTAGGGTTTCAACATAAAAAAATCATATGGATAAACTATCTCATATCAATAATAATATAGCTACATATTTCAAGTAACTTCCATCATAATCATACCATTACAATAATTTACTTACCAATACTAATTTTTTTAAAAATAATACAAATACGTGATTAATTTAATGTAGATTTGTCCAAGTGATCAATATACAATATTATTGGGACAACTTTTACAACAATATGTTATAAATAACTATATGAAGATTGAAACAGGAAGGTTACAATGGATTCAAAATCATCAAAATAATATTCGTTCTAAAGTGTATCAAGGTTTGCAAGATGCTTTGTATGAAGGACAAACTCACATAGTAACATACAAAATCTATTACATCTAGATAAATATCAACATTCATAGTTTTTTTATTGGAAAATGTTTGACATAGGACAATATTATCATCGTCATTTATTGGTAGTTGTCAATACTTGACACAGTGTTACCAAGAAAATAGGACAATTTTTTCTCACAATGATAAACCTAATATTTTCCTTACAATGACAAGTAATCCTTCTCAGAGTGAAATATCATTCAAACTTCAAAATCTCTAAACTCCTCAAAATTATATTGACTTGCTCACAATAATTGTTTAAATAAAATTTGAACAATTGAAGGAATATGTAAGTAATAAAGGAGTCCTTGAAAAAGTTAAAAGTTATATGTATGTGACTGAATTCCAAAAACATAGAATCTCCCATGTACATATACTATTGGATTTAGAAAATAGTAATAAATTACATGATCCAAAAGATTATGATAACATTGTCAATGCAAAAACACCAAACTGAAATAATAAATTGTATGAAGTTGTACTAAAACACACAATACATAGGCCTTGTGAAAACCTTAATCTAATATCACCATGGATGAGGCATAATCATGCAATAAAAATATCTTAAACAATTCTTAGAAGAAACCCACCAAGTAATGATTTATATCCACAATACAAAAGACTTTTGAATAAACAATATCTATAAATAGAAATGTGACTATTGACAAGAGATGAGTGGTTCCGTATAACCTCTTGGTCATTATATGATTGTCATATAAATGTTAAGGTGTGCAACAACATAAAAGCATTAAATATTAGTATAAATATGTGTACAGAGGTCCAATTAAATTAGTAATCAAGGTTCATAGAGATTAATTATTGATGAATCCCAACAAATTGATGCTATATGGATTTGTGTTCCAAAGGCTTTATGGAAAATATTCAAATTTATTGTTTATCAAATGAATTTGTTCAAAGATTATAAATTCGGTTACCAAATCTCCATGAGGTGCGGTTCTATAAGCGTGAAAACATTAAATATTTGCATCTATTACTCCTAGTAGTTTGTCGCAGCATATTTTAATGGTTAAAAAAGGTGCACCATTAATATTTTTGTGAAACATAGACCCAATTTGGACTATATAGTGATAAGATTAATGTGTTGTGGGTTCTACAAATTGTTGGATATTGAAATCTTAATAGGTCAGCATGCTAGGAAAAAGACCTTTCTTACTAAGGATTAAACATAAAACAACAAAAAGTGTGGGTTTTCCCTTTATGTTTCTTAGGAAACAATTTTTTGTGAAACTAAGTTTTGCGATTGCTATAAATAAATTATAGGGACAAACTATATCAACATTAGAAATTATCTTTGATAACATGTTATTTTGTTAAGAGGTGTCTCTCAAACATGTTTTTAGTCTCACAAAATCCTTATTAAAGAAGGGCACCTTCAAAGAAAAGATGAAAATTTTACCACAAATTTTGTTTATAAAAAAACTTTGTTATCTAAAACATTAAGTATTATCCTTTATTATTATTATTATTATTATTATTATTATTATTATTATTATTATTATTATTATTATTATTATTATTATTATTATATATCACTTAATTAAATATCATTTTACAAAATATTAACTAAATTTCATCATACTTATTTGTTATATTGAAACTAACATAAAATACCAAGGAGATCTTATAATAAAAAAAATTCAAATGTTTATTGATATAAACAGGTAATTAACTATATATGTATACTTTTTTATGTTATTTTGTAATTTTTTAATAATCTCACATTCTTTGGTAGGAAAATAAATTTAAAAAATAAATAAATAAAGGAAGCCTCAGAAGAATAACCATCACTCGCATGGGTTAGAATAATTGACAATAAGATGATAAAAATAACTAAAATTAACAATAATATATATGATGATAATATGCTTTCTTTATATAAGATTATATAATGACAATTTCTTTATATAAGGTTATATGATAATCTTATATAACGATGACAATATCATTATTTATTTATATGGATCACATTTTTTACTATAATTTATTATTTACAAATTTATTCTATTAGATAAGACTCCATAATATCAACAGATAAAATTTAATATTCAAATTTGATAAAAAAAAATAAATTATTTTATATTTTAATTATTCAAATTCACATATAATAGAGCATATATCCTAATTGACTGTTTTCCATTAACAAGTTAGTAGACTAGTTAGTATCAAATATTATAATCCTTATAATAACAAATTTTATGCAAAACAAAATATCTGCATTTATAAAGTTTTATTATTTATTTAGTCTTTTATTGTAGATTATATATTTTTAATTTGTTATAAATACATGACATTAATTATTTTTTTGTGTAGTTTTTCAAAACTCAATAAGTTATGATTGGTGTGTTATAAAAGAAGAATTGTGAAGAATCCTTCAAATGAAAATTATACTTTCTACTTCTTTATAATGATATTGTCTACTTCTTTACAATGATAAAAAAAACTATCATTATGTATTTAAATGATATTTAATGTACTTCCCAAGCTTGTTTTATCAAGATTATAACCTTTAAATCATTCTATGCATAGGAGGATTCAATTTTCATGTTATCTTTTGATAGATCAAGATTGATCTAAGTTTCATAGCTCAATGTAACTAT
>Ga0209700_108896_pt1 | contig 12291 bp, 4 predicted proteins | sample SiratroredBW_FD_187528 | JGI IMG/M metagenome (GOLD analysis project Ga0209700, IMG submission 187528) | Root nodule microbial communities of legume samples collected from California, USA - Siratro red BW (SPAdes) (version 2) | ecosystem: Host-associated > Plants > Roots > Nodule | place: USA... | reverse complement strand
ATATATATATATATATATATATATATATATATATATATATATATATATATATATATATATATTATATGTGTGTGTGTGTAAAATTATGTGAGAAACCTCTTGTATAACAAAGATATAGAATCATATAGATGCAAAAATGATATATTTAATCAGAAAAAAAATCAAATGATTAATTTTTTTTCTTAAAATAATTAAATATTTATATATTTTTTAAGTAATATAATATTTATATTAATATAAGTTATGAATTAATTTATTATTTATAATATCAGAATTATATAATTTGTTTGAATTATGGTTTAAGTTATTTTTTAAAATAATAAAATATTTATATTATGCTAAGTTAGAAATTAATTTATTATTAATATTGTATCATAGTTATTAAAAGTTTATGTTAGTCAGATTATTTGAATTTATTGTCTCATCCATTATGAAATTAGTCGAGAATGTTAAAATTGCATACATTGTCTTACTCTTATTCGAGTAAAATTGTATTAGTCCAAAGCTTGTTTTGAAAACTTGGGAGTCAACGATTTGTCATGATTTCTTGATCCCATGAGAGGATTTATACTATTATTCAATGATAAATATAACATAATAAAAAATCATTAGTTGTTTTAATATGTACATTAAATCATGTTTACAATACGTTTTAATCAGTGATAATATAATTTTTATTACAACAATACATTATGATTAAATTAAAATAAAAGTCAGCCCAAATTACACGGAATATATAAGTAGTTAAGTATAATGGCAAAGATAAGAAAAACTAGGGAAATGGCCCCATTGGATGAAAAAAAAAATGGTAATGTAGGATCAGAAAAAGGGACATTGAGAAGCAGAGGGTCCACTAATCACATGCAGATTGCAGTTGAAGATGGCGTGGCACGTTAAGTTTTCAAAGAAAAGCACTTATTTAATGAATTGATTTGTGTGTGAAGTGTGAAAGTGTTTTTGAATCATGCTGTTGCTCATCCAAATCTAGAGTGGTGTCTTCATATGTCCTTATCATCCCCAACATCATATTTAATCCTCTCTTATCAAATTCCTAGCATCATTTCAATCATGGATTCAGTGTTTCCCACCAATGAAATCAACTACCCAGAAAATTCTCAACCTTTCTTTTATTTTCATTTTTTCTCCTTCCAATTAAAGCTTATCCTCTTTCAAACATGATTTTTAATCAAATTAATGTTTTTCATTAACTACTATTATGTTTATGTAAAATGATTGATATACCTCTAAAATATTCATCAAACAAACATCTAGAAAGAAAATAACAGTTATAGGTTTATAAGACATATGATAGGTTTATAAGATATATCATATGATAAGAGGAGAGATAGGAAAATTTGTGTTTAATAGATAAGCAAGATTCTCATCATAACTTTGTCTGGAGAATCAGCAAGGCTAAAGAAACAAAAATATTACTATGACAATAACTTAAAAATGTAAAGAAAACATTCACGTTTGCTCCAAATTAACTTAATTTCAAAATATTTTTAATTTAATTTAGAAAAGCAAATTTTATGGAAAAAATGATATAGGTGTTAGCTTTAGCTGTGGTGATGCTAGAGAGAAAGTTAGGGCTGCTCGCAGTTATACTTTTGTTGTCTGATTTTATTTTATAGTTTACTTTTTAATCACAATAAAAGCACCATCTTAGTTTCTAAATTTTCATTATAAAAAAACAGTCATTTTCTACCTTAAACTGCTCAATGCATGTACAGAAATAAAATAAGTTATAATGAAGTAAAAGTTTCAAATAATTACGATTACTATAAACAACTTTTCCAACTACAAAACGTGCTGATTCAACTGAACATGACGTGTAGAAACAAACACTGGTTTTCATTTTAAACAATACTTAAAAGAAAAAGAAAAGGTAATGTTTCGTCGTGCATGTAACACAACTAAGGTAAAATTTTCGGCTCCCTAGGACTGTAACAAGCCCATAGAAAAGGTTGTCTGGTAAAATGAGTCGATTTTCTTTAAAAACAATGGCTGAGAATGAGACAATTTTTCATTTCAAAAACATACTTAAAACGAAAGCTGCTCTTTCATGCATACATGTAATACAAAGTGAAACTTGTTGGATCGTTGTAACAAGCCCACAGAATGTTGTGTTACAAAACAAGTGGAATATTCCTTCAAAACAATGGCTGGGAATGAAACAAGGACAGTTGTCCTGGTTAATAAAAGCTGATAAAAATGTGTTAACTTGTGATGCGAATTACGTTTTCCATTAATCTAAATGTTAATGGTGCACTTTCTTTGCAATGAAGTGTTAATCACGCCAAGCTTCTGTATATGGCTCTGATGGAATGTTTGCCAAATGAAGAAGATACCAAGAACACATGCCAACGAAATCGGATGGTTGCATCTTTGATTATATCATATTCATTTTCTACGTAAAAATTTATTTTCATTATTCTCATACCAATAATATAATTTTTTTATACCCGTACATGCTTATGTTCCCGTTATCTTAACGTTCGAAACATTGATTAAATAATTTAAAAAAAAATAAAACTCAGAAAAATATTATTAAAAATTTAATGTAAAAGAATATATATTTTCTTTTATCCAATATCAACTATCAGGAAAAATTATAATTGTATAAATATTCAACCAGAATATCAAATAATTATAAAGAAAAGTAAAAATATTAAATATATTAATCTAAAAATAAGTTAAGAAGCTAAAGATAAAATAAAAGTTAATATAAGATTAAAAGTATTTTAATAATTTAAAATAGATATAAGAATAAGGACAAGAAAAAAATAATATATATATATATATATATATATATATATATATATGCATCGTATATCCATTTTAAAAAATTAAATATTATTCGTAGAAATACTCATAGTTAGTTAACAGAGAAATTATTCATCAAAATTCGACAATACTGAATTCATTTATCATCTCTAAACACACTTTGTGAAATTAATGTGGACAACTTAAGTTGGTTTATCTATTAAATATTTTGAAAATTTTATTTTACAATTCCAATTATTAAACTCAATCAATCCATCCCCGTTTTCTTATTTTGTTTCTTAAAATCTTGCATAAATTCCAGATTTTTGAATTAACAAAACTATTCTATATACGTAGTGTATATATAAAAAATGTTATGTGCATGTCTTCTCCATAATACTTTTTATATATTTTGTGAGATGTCTCTACAGCTGTAAATTTGTATCTATGTCTTGTTCTGGGAGTAGTAACTATAAAAAATACAACAACCTTTTAGCTAGGATTCTTAAAAAAGTTGCGTGTTGATTGGGCTTAATGCGAATAGCAGTAAGTCAATAATAGGAATCATTGGTGCAATATATTAAATCACATTTGTTTCCCTTCTCAATCTAAAAGAGGGGCTAAAGTTCAGTTAAGAAAAAGGATTTAGTTGAAGAGCCACAAGATTGTCTCTTCTAATTTATGGTTAATTTACTAAAAATTAAGTCTATTTATAGAAAATAAAGATAGATATTTTTTATAAATTGTATTATCAAGTATGTTGGGATGATATTTTTAGTGTTAATTATCTTATTTAAAGTGTTGTTTGTTTTGAAATTGATAGTCCCATCTTTTTTATCTTTAAAAGATATTTTTGTAAATTAAGAGAGAAAGGTGTATATAAATTGATATTAGACTCGATTTTTAAATAATATAAGACTATATTAGATATATGAAACAAGTTGATTTTTTTAAGAATGAGTTAAATCACTTTTTAATATGATATTATAATTTAACTTAATAAAATCTATGGAACATATTATATCATTCTGTTCTAATATTATCCACAAATTTATAATCTTATATATATATATATATATATATAAAAGAAATAGTATGTATAATTACTAAATATTAAGTCAATTTATAATATATAAATACAACAAATTTTATCTCATAAATTAATTTTATAAAAATAAATTAAATTTAAATTCACTTTTTAATATTATTTTTTATGTTATTTATCTTTATATAATTATAATATTAAACATTCAAGCATATATTCATATTAAAATATTGAAATATTAATTATGAATATATCCTATAAACATTCTTATAAGAAATGAATATATTTAACATCTTAATTGCTCCCAAATTTTTTGCAAGTTCCTCACCGATCTTAAATACATTAATTAGAAAACACTATTATACACCTAAAAATTGTGTTAAATGGTGGTTTTGGTCATAAAATATGGAAAAAAAACTGTGTTCAGCAATTGATTAAGGGCGTGTGCCTAATAAGAACTTTTAATGGAATGATAATATCATTAACATATGCAAGACAGGAATTGAAGGGACCATTCCCAAACATGAAAGGTGCCTAAACTTTAGCTATCATGTGGACGTGGTTGGTGGATCGGTGACCTTCTCTATATGTATAGATACAAAATAAAATTATAGCAACCCAACAAAATTTAGGATCAATTTAATTTTCAATTAAATCTCTCGTTGTGGAAAATTATTTTCAAATTATCATGTAAAACAGTTAGGTACTTCTATCAATTAAATATGTTGCTTTCAACTCCATTTTATAAATGAGATGTTCGAGAAACATTATTTCAAATGTTGAATAATTGATATTTGTATTCCTTTTACATCTAACAATAAAACTTTGACTATAACACATGTCAATGGAAAATGTTTAGAAGTCATCTTGAAACGAGGGCATGTAAGAAGTGTTTCATTTAAGTCTGAGAAGGATGACTGTTAAAAACATTTTATTTTCTTAATAAATATTAGTAAAATCTTATTATTAGTTAAATTTTATCAAAAATCATGAGTAGAATTCAATAATTAAAAGTGAGATCTAAAAAAGTTTGTGATTTATAATAAATTTTAATTATCAGTAAAAAATATACTAAAAAATGTGTTAAAGATGAATATAGAGAGAAAAAGTCATACACCGCCAAATACAGAAGAGTTGTACAACTTGACATTTGATGAGTTTGCATACTTTTATAATAATTGTATAAAAAAATCAAATATCCCTAATAATATTATGTACATGATCACTAAACTTTAGAAACTACAAATACTGTTTTCGAAAGAAAACTTTATTTAAATTTAATAAATTTAGTATAAACATTAAAGTTAATTTTTTAGTATACTCAAGAACTCTCGTGTAGACTATAAAATGAAGATCTTAGTCTGTAAGCATTATTTATATACATTTTCCTTTTCTGTGTAAGATACAAAATTATATTGTATAATTATATGAGACTAACTTCAACCAATAAGGAAACAAAAAGTCTGCTGAGAAAACAAAATTATAAAGAAAAGTGGGTTATAATGATGATAAAATACGTTTTCTAGAAGAGAAAAATGAGAGAAAGATGAGATGAACGGTGAGAAAATTAAAGTCAACCCTTGGAGGATCCCTTGAAGGAGGCAACGCCGCACTGCGACTAAATGGATGGACGGTGAAGCAATTATCCCTAAATCCAAACAAAGTCTTAAGAATAAGGAAATTGAATCAGTCTGATCTAATTTCAGAAATTTTTTGCATGAATTCATTATTAATAAAAAATAATATTTTAATATACAACTTATAAAAATTAACTTTTTTAATAAAAAAGTAAAATAAATTATGTAATTTCTTCATTTTGAAATTTTGCAATTTAGTTTCAATTGTATTTAAAATCAATCAATATTATCCTTTTCATCAAACTAATGCTAATTATATTGTATAGAGACTGACAATATAGTGTAAAAAGTGTAAAACTTGGCACGTTACCCATTGGCAACAATAACTGCCCATCAGCCCCAACAAGTCTACCAACTACACCACCAACCCCATCAATGTAGTATTGCTTTTCAATTTCTAATTCTCAATTTTTTTTTTAATTTCATAAAGCGAAATTGTAAGAACCTAGTAAATTATTTTAAGAATAGAAGCGGAAATATTTTGAATGACACTCGAATAATTTAATATTAAAGTAAAATTATATATAAATAGAAAAATTAAATATTTAAATTTTATTTTAAATTAACCATAATTTTATAATAAAACTAATTTATTAGGTAATGTTTACATTAATGTATGAATTGTTAAAAAATCTTATTTTTAATTGGTGTGATATCTTTAATATTTTTCATATTTTATACTTAAGTAGTTTTCGTAGTTTCACGATCTTGATAAAATAAATTTTGATATTATTTTAAAAAGTTAATTTTAAGTTTAATTTAACTTTATAAAATTAATTTATAAAATGAGATTTACACTATTTATAAATTATTACAAAATTTTATTTTTAATTGACGTAAGATGTCCACCACTTTTCTACTTTTTTTTTAATTTTAACTTCACGTATTTTTATCTCTTCTTATAACAAATTTTTAAATTTTCTTATTATTAAGGATACATGCTTTCATACTATATCTGAAACTTTTAAAGCAGTTCATGTTACTCCAGAATTTAATATTTGCAGTAAAATATTTACTGCTTGATCACATTAAATTAAATTTATGTTTTAAAGAAGTTGGAACTATTTATAAACAATCAAACTTTAATTCAGAAAAATAACTTAAATAAGCTAATTTTACGTTTCTTTATCAGCAACAAAGCTAATTTCACTTTTATTTATGCATCTAATTATTATGTATTTCATACACAATAATTTAACGATAAATCCACATTTTAAATGTATATAAATTAGTTCGAATAATAAAACAAGTACAAGGTTTTTCACAACTTTACCATTATTTTATTAATACGGTTATATTTTTTGTTTTTCAAACTATGTACTCATTTTGTAGTTTAAATTTATATTTATAATATTGTCTCGTTACTTTTTTAATACTTTGTTTGAATAAGTGATGAAAAAGAAAAGAAACAAGTGACGGGTGAATATATAATGAAAAGTTCAACTATTTGAATTAGAATAATAGTTGAGAAGTGGAAGAAGAAAGTTGTAGTTGATTTGATTTATGTAATAAAGTATTTCTTTGTATATTAACGTCTTTATAAAATAATTTGTAAAATACTCTTTTAAAACTATTTTGACATGATTTTTTTTAGAAATATAATTAGAATTAAAATATATTTTAAATTAAAATTCAAATATATTATGAAATTGTAATAAAAATATATATTTCAAAAAAACATTGAAATAAATTAATAAAAAAATATAAAAAATAATTTAATTTCTTTTTTAGTATTTTAATTATTTATTATATTATAATATAAAATGTTACTATTTATATAATATTAAATTAACTATTTTATTTTATTTGTTACTTTTGTATTTTTTATTTCAATTATTTATTTCTATAATATAAAATATTAACAAAATTTCAAATTAATTTATTTCTTTTATTATTATTTTAATATTTTGTTTTATTATAATATAAAATCTATATTAATGAAATGTTAATAATATAATTATTAAAAATTTATAAATGTTTATAATTTATATGATTATGTAAACTTAAATATTAAATATTACAGAATATTATATATTATCTGAAAAACATAATCAATTTATATATATCGGGGGAAATCAATGGTGATACTTGAGATGTTAATAATATAATTATTAAAAATTTAAAAATGTTTATAATTTATATGATTATGTAAACGTAAATATTAAATATTACAGAATATAATATATTATCTGAAAACCATAATCGATTTATATATATATATTGGGGGAAATCAATGGTGATACTTCAGATTTTTGAGTTGGGTTAAGGAGTCAAATGTATATATTATACCATTGCAAAGGCTAAGAAAATAGAGCATTCTATTGCAGGAGTTACTTATGAAGCCTGGATTTAATTTGTAGGTTATGTGTTAGGTATTTAAGTGTGAGTCTAAGTCCTACATTGGGTAGAAATGAGAAAGTTGAGCAACATATAAGACCCACAAACCTAATGTCTTAAGGTTTTGGGTTGGAGGTGGTGTCATTCTCTTATATGGATTGACTCTTGTCTCATTCTTGTGAGATCTCTCAAGGTTTCTCCTTCGGATTCTCCCAACAAGTGGTATCAGAGCCAGGTTTGCAGCTTGGACGAGTACAGTTTGACCCTGTATCGAAAGTCTTCCTGATGGAGGTCCCACATTGGACAGGAATGAGAAAGTTGAGTAACATATAAGACCCACAAACCTAATGTCTTAAAGTTTTAGGTTGGAGGTGGTGTCATTCTCTTACATGGATTGACTCTTGTCTCATTCTTGTGAGATCTCCCTCGTATTCTCCCAACATTATGTTATGTCATATTATTTTTATTTTTGTAATTTTTATCCTATACTATTCTTATATTAGTGTTTTATTTAATTGGTGGCAAAAATATATATTTTATGATAAAAATAATTTTTTATTTTTATAACAAGATTTTAAGTCTTTGAATTTTATTTTTTATTTATGTCAATAAGAGATCTTATAAGATTCAGATTTTAATTTTATGACTTAATATATGACTAGTACAGTGAAGATGTACTCCAATATCAACAGAGAAACATAATTATTACACTATTATACTTAAAAGAATTTTCTTGTCAATTAAATGACTTATGTATATAGTACAAAAAGTGAAGGTTTTTTTATATTTAATTTTATAAATAAAGTAAAAAAAAGTTTGCTTTGAACCGTGTAGAAATTAAAAGAAAGAAATCTGTCTTCTCAAAATAATGTATTGAAATAATCAAAATGAGTTTATAAGTTAAACTTATATACATCACACATGAAATATGTATTACTTTTAAGGCTTAAATATTTCTTAATCTTTTAAATTAGGATATTATTTATAATAGTCCTTTAATTTAAATTTTTACTTTTTAATCCTTGTATTTTATAAAATATTATTTTTATTTTTTGGAGTTAGACGATACTATTAAAACAAACTATGGTTTATTCAACATTTACCACATGAATTTAATTGAATGAGATGATTTTGTGAAAGTTTCTTAAAATCTTCAATATGTTTTTAGTCTTTTAATCCGAGAGCAATGTTTTCAATAGTTTTTAAATTAAAAATTTTCATTTTTGTAGCCTTTGATTTTGTGAAATGTTATCTTAATTGTAGAAGTTAAACAACGTTAGTGACATTCTACATGTCATAATATCTGAATTATTAAGCAACTTATGCAAAATCAATATTTTCGCTTCATTTGCACATTTTAATATCTCAATCAAAGATGAAATAAGCTGAATAACAACTAATATTAATTTATTAGAATGAATCTATGTCACACCAGTTCAAGACTCTCTTCCACTGCGTCTGTTATTGTTCCAATGTCATTGAAAATTGGAGTGATGCAATCAGTAACAAGTTTCAATTAACTCTTTAAGCTTGTTTTAAATGAGTTTTTGATTTTTTTAGGAAGACCCTAAAGGAAGATTAGGTAACAGATGAGTCTCGTGACTTGTTGAAGACTAAAGAATCAATCATGATGGATAATTATTAGTCATCTTTTTTATTTTTAGAACAAATTCATTTGCACATAATAAATAAAATATTGTCTTTCTTAATGAGAATCAACACAAATTTACTAAACTATTAAAAAATAATGTCACTCAATTAAACTTACATAATCAATATTGAGTAAGTTACCATTTATTATATGGCCAATATCACTAACGTCAACAAAATAACATTGCATAAAATAAAAAAAATTTGAGAAATTAACATTTTAATAATATATATTACATATGACAAATGAGGAGTACATTAACATTTCTTACATCATTAACATCACTAGTACTAAATTAAAATAAGATTTCGTAAGATCAAAGGATTAAAAAGTTAAATTTTTAATTGAAAGACTAAAAGGAATGCTATCCTCGATTCGGATGATTAAAACATATTTAAACCTATTTTAAAAATGTTTAGTTTTCTACTAGTATTTTCATTTACAAGCAATTTTGTTAAAGAAACAATTGAGTACTGAATATATACACTCCTGTCAACAAAAAAATCGATCCATGATTTGTCATTTTAAAGCTCTGAAGGTTTATAATTTCTAGTGCACCCAACCTTTGGTTCAAAATCTATAAAAATCGTGCATATACTTTTTTTAAGTATATCTTAGTAGGAGTTATCCATGAATTAAACATTTGCTATTAGCAGATTATGACGAATTTATTCATGTGTGTTTTCAGAGTTATATGACTTTGTCCTTATATGTAAGTAAGCATTGGAAATGGTCGATTTCAAAACTCTATCAAATTGGCTAAAAGCATGCATGCATCCATGCATCTCCATGCGCCCACCTTCCAAGAAAACTATGCAAATTCCAACACAACTCTCCCACCAATAAGATTCTTCTTTGCACACACCAAACTACTATTATTGTAAATTTTTAATTCGTGAAAAATAAAATATTCTATTTTTTAACGCATGTAAGCATGCTTTCATTCAGGGCTAGCTAATAAAAAAAAGTACAAGTCACAGTCATTGTTATTTCTCTCATCACTTCCGTTTTAAAGTCTGCAAATACGTATACTTTTTCACTATTACTTCTCTTATGTAAGAGGCTGTTGAATGTTTCTTCCCTCAAAAACAAGTCACGTCCGTTATATTTGAATTTTATGTTTTTTTTTTTTTTTTCTGTTTACATTTGCCTAATGTTCTCAAATGCTGAGTCGTTGAAGTTCACACATGATATGGTGTTCATCTTTGACATTAATCTTGTAGAGTCCCACCAAAGTTAACCACTAATTCGGCGCTAACTAATTTGCAAACTTGACGATGGCAAATAATATTATTTTAACCTATCTCGTAGATTTTTGTGTTCATTATATTAGTAATATTTTTTAGGTTCACTCGTTATAATAATAGTACGTGGTCGAGGGAACTATAGTTTATGTCAGGATGAAGTTAATAATAATAGTGTGAATTATTGTTAATATTAAGCTTTGATTGAATGGTCAATGCGAGATTAACGCTCTCTCTCGTGCATGTGTGAATAAGATTCCCTAATGCGATTAATTGCATGGTTACGAATAAAAATGCAGAATCTTGCGCAAGTGCGCATGTTTAGCAACGAATAAGCAGAGTTTTGTTTTATTTAGTGTTTTTTGTTTGCTGAGGTTATCGAACACAGACCACACAAATATTTGGTCGGTGTGTGGTGGACATTGGCTTTGCTACCTATAACCTAACAAAGGATCTTTTCGACATGATTCCTCATGCACTCATACCTTGTATATTCAACTACTACTTTTCTTTACCTACTTACGTCTTGCTCAATCATAAACACCTGTAAAATAATAACAACGTTTAACACAAATTTTGTTCCTATAATTTAACCATTTCTTAGTTATTCGATTCCTGTATATAAGATAAATATAAGCGACAATGTCCTTATTATTTATTAAAATTTATTAGAAATTACAAAAAAAAAGTTTTATCAGCAAAGAAAATACAATAAAACTGGTAGAAGTACCTTCAAATTGAGAACGCAAGTCAGGTGATTGAGCCATTGTTTCAGTATGAGTACTATACCATAGAGGCTTAGCCATAGCAGAATAAAACTTGACATAGAAGAATAGAAAAGAATGAAAAAATGATAATTTGAGATTTTTTTCAAATGATGACCCACTTCAAAGGAGATTAGATGGTGTCTTCTCAGTTTTTTTCTTTTTTTTTTTTCTCTTTCAATATTATGTACTTGAAAGGGAAGAAATTGTTTTAATATCATGAGTATGGTAACAAAATTATCCTTAAAATTCATTAACTATTGGTTGAATAATTATAAGCTTCTACAATATTTGATTGTTTAAATGAGTTGTTTGTTGTAAATTTGAGCCTTGGACTATAACGTAGATTCAAAACCTCCAAAAAATCATCTTAAGACTAAATTTGCTAAAGTGAATATTTGTGGGTGAAAAATAATTTTTTATTGCTATGAACTAGGCAACTAATGTTTTAACTCCGTCAATCAATTCATTATCATTCTATACTTTAAAACTGCCATCAAAAATATATTTTTTGTCCTTTTAGTCAAGAGACCTTCTCCCCCACCTTCATTAATAGAAGGGGTTATTTTTTTTCTTTAAATTCCTTTTACTAGAGTAGAGATGAGAAATATAAATGTTATATTTCACCGTTTGTGATGTAATGGAATTGTCATTAAAAGTCACGCGATAACATTTTTGTAATTAACTGAGCCACATACCATTCAGTTTTAATAGAAACCATTAAATATATTTTAATTTAGGACACCAACAAAATTTCCCTTTTGTCTCTAACAGTGTCGTTTATATGAAGTTTTTTCTTTTTTTTTTTCTTATCCGCATTATCTACCGTCACTCTCTGGGAAGCCAA
>Ga0209700_108895_pt1 | contig 12298 bp, 3 predicted proteins | sample SiratroredBW_FD_187528 | JGI IMG/M metagenome (GOLD analysis project Ga0209700, IMG submission 187528) | Root nodule microbial communities of legume samples collected from California, USA - Siratro red BW (SPAdes) (version 2) | ecosystem: Host-associated > Plants > Roots > Nodule | place: USA... | reverse complement strand
CCACTCGTAGTCATTCAATTGCTTCCATGATGGGCACAGTTCCCTCTCACATTTTGGAAGGCCTTTCTGAGGAGGATTCATTGTCTCTCTTTGTTAAGTGGGCATTTAAAGAAGGAGAAGAGGAAAAGCACCCTCACTTAGTAAATATTGGGAGAGAAATTGTGAAAAAATGCAGAGGGGTTCCATTGGCAGTGAGAACATTAGGGAGTTTACTATTCTCGAAATTTGAGGCCAGTAAATGGGAATATGTGTGTGACAATGAAATTTGGAATTTGCCTCAGAAGAAAGATGACATTTTACCTGCCCTTAAATTAAGTTATGATCTCATGCCGTCCTATTTGAGGCAATGTTTTGCCTTGTTTTCCCTTTTTCCAAAGGATTATGTATTCTCTAATTTTGAGATAAGTTCGCTTTGGGGGGCACTTGGATTCCTTGCATCACCAGAAAATAATGATACGTTGGAAGATGTTGCCAATCAGTATTTGTATGAACTATTATCAAGATCTTTTATTCAAGATTTTATTGACACCGGCGCTTTTTATATTTTTGAAATACATGATTTGGTGCATGATCTCGCTCTATTTATTGCAAGGAATGAGTGTCTACTCGTAAGTTCCAACATTCAAAATATTCCAGATAATGTTCGACATCTTTCTTTTGCTAAAAGCAGTTTGTTTGGCAATTTAGTCACCAAAAAATCAGCAGCTGTGAGAACCGTGCTATTTCCAAATGGTGCAGCAGCTGCCAACGGTGAAGCGTTACTAAATACATGTCTGTCAAAGTTCAAATGCTTACGTGTTTTGGATTTAAGTGGTTCGACATTCGAGACTTTGCCTCATACCATTGCTAAGTTGAAACATTTGAGATGTTTAGACATTAGCAAAAATCTGAACATTAAGAGACTCCCTGAGTCTATTTGCAAGCTCCAAAGTTTGCAACTGTTGAGTCTTGCCGGATGCTTGAAGCTGGAAGCATTGCCCAAAGGATTAAGAAAATTGATCAGTCTCCGTTATTTGGAGTTTAGCATAAAGCAAAGTGTTTTGCCTGTGAATGAGATTGTCAACTTGGGGTCGCTTGAAATATTGACTGTTGAGGCATGCCATAATGTGGAATCCATCTTTGGAGGGGTCAAATTCCCTGCTCTTAAAGCATTAAGTGTTAGTGACTGTCAGAGTCTTAAGTCTTTACCGGTGGATGCTAAAAATGTTCCCCAATTAGAAACATTAATTGTTGACGACTGCGGTAATTTGGACTTGGAAGTATGGAAGGGCAACCACCATGAAGAACAAAGCTACAAGCTAAAGTTAAAAACTGTTGCATTTTCAAGTTTATCACAGATGGTGGCCTTACCTAAATGGCTTCAACAAGCTGCGGACTCCTTACAGAGCTTGTCAATTTTAGATTGCGACAATATTGAATCACTTCCAGATTGGTTAACAACTATGACTCGTCTGAAAACACTTTCTATATCGTATTGTCCAAAGTTGGTTTCTCTCCCAAACAATATCCATCACCTCATCACGCTTGAAAGTTTGAAGATTGAAGGTTGTGTCGAGTTATTTAGAAAATATCAACCCCGTGTGGGAGAGTTTTGGGGCAAAATATCACATATCAAAAACATTGTCATTGATGAACCAGAAGAACCTTAGAAGAATCAGAGGAAGGGCAAGACGTAGTACGAAACCCCTTATTTTCTTTATTTATTCTTTTATTAAGGAGTTTTTTTTTTTTTTCATAATGTTGAGATTTTTTATGATTTTCCACTTTTTCTCTCGTGAAAATTAGTTTGTGCTTTTGGTTAAGGCATTTCAATTTAGAAGACCTCTATTGTCTGAACTACTTTGCTTTGTCAAAATCCTTATTGTTTATACACAATTTCAGTATTTCATTTATATTTAAACCAGTTAGATACGTTTACAGTAAAATTTGTGTGCACTAGTAAAATTTGTCTTCACTAGTAAAAAAGAAATCCAAGACAAATAAAATAGCTGAATGCTCCAGCTAAATGGGCGTACATTACTTGTTACAAATACATGTACAATTGTTTTTGCACGAGCCTTTCGTATACCTTTTCGATCTTTACGTTAGAGTTATTTCAATTTTGAATAAACTTTTTATAAAAGCTTGTTATCTACAAATTTTAACTTTTACATTTCATTTCCATAATTAATGTAATTTCAAATACATATAATATATTACACCTTTTAAGAATTTTAAATTTGTTTTTTCTTTATTATTTCAGTGAATTTCCTCTCTGAAATGGACCAGAACACTTGAAAACAAAAAGCAAATATATAAAGCAAACATAATAGATGACATGTGTTTTCTTAGTTTGTACTGAGTTCGACAAACAGAAATTCATTATTGAGACTATTGAAATAATTGGCGTGAGAATAATTGCCTAAATTAATTATTCAAGTCATAATAATGTGCTAATTAGTACCAATAATGTTGTTAATGAAAAATACTGACCATATTCGCACTATTAAAAAAAAATACATTCTACATCGATTAAAACAGAACTGACGTAAACAAAAATATAGTGTTATTTTTGTAAATATTCAAAGAGATATTATGTTGATTCACATAAATCCAACGTAATATATCATATTCTATATATTGGTTTCATAAATAACTGACGTATAAAAAGACTAAAAAAATCAAAATTCAAAATTTAAAAATTTTGAAATGACGGTAGAGATACTACATCCGTTGGGATCTCCTGGCCAAAGTAATATGGTAGTATCTCTCTAATGGCACTTGAGTGAATTTTGAGAAGATTTGGTCAGATACTACGTCGCTTGGGACCTCCCAACCTGCATAATATCTCCCTTGAGTTAAAATTAGGGATTTATGGTACCATCGCACTTCATTCTTATGCTTCATTCTCCTTCACCGAGTCCTGTTGATTTGCCTTCTCCTTCACTGTTGCACATGTCATTGTGTCATTGTTTCAATCACTCCCCCAGTTTCGTTCAATCTTCAAGTTTAGTTTGGAGCACTCCTTAACTTCACGTTCTTGGTTGGCATTTTGGGTGTCCTTGGTTCATGTTTCTGGTTCGCGTTTTAGTGTCATTGGTTCGCTTTTCGGTTTCACTCTCACTGGTACTTCATGTGTTGTTCTCCCTCATTTTCCTTTGCTCTCACTGTCTTTGTGGGTTCATTCACTCCATTTTTGCATTCACTTGTTTTGGTAGATTTCGTTTGGGTCGATTTAAGTTCACTGGTTTTGCTCTCACTGTCTACAAGAGGTATGTTTTCTTATCTTTGAAATGTTGTATTATTTGTATGCTCGGAATACTTTCTCTATACTTGTATCATAGATTTTCGTTTTAAAAATTTTAGGACGAAAAAACTTCAAATCGTCATAACTTTTGATAAAGAGCTCGGATTGAAACGCTCCAAAAATGAAAGTTGCTTGAAATAGTATAACGAAGCTTGTGGCCAATGCCCAAAAGGGATTCAGACACAATTTTTTTTTTCAAAATTTCATAGTTTACTATTTCTTTTTTTTTTAGTACTTTTCACATCTTTTTTTCTGTTTCACCAATCTATACTTGTCAAAAAAATTTTGGAAATTGTTGTGATGTTTCCTTGTATGGATTAGAGATTTATCAAAAAATTTTGATTTTTTTTTTAAAATTGAGATATTACTTCATTTGGGCTCCCAACCGACATAAAAGGGTAGATACTATGTTGGTTGAGAGCCACAATTGATGTAATATCTCCTCCTGGGTGCTATTCAGACTGGTATTTTATGTCGGTGATTTAATTATCAACCGATGTAGTATATACACATACTACGTCGGTTATAGAACTGATGTAGAAAGTCCAAGACTTTCTACGTCAGTTTTGGAACCAATGTAGAATGTCCTCCAAAACCGATGTAGAAAGCATTTTTTCTACTAGTTCAACCAAATGAGCGTGAGTGAGAGTGAAAACACAGAGAACGCACCCAAGAGACTCAACATCGTCATGAAGGAAACACAAATAATGAAAGTAGTGAAAATATTAGGTTAATAAATCCACGCGCACTCACTCAAAAATTAAACTTTTTTACACGCTAGAGCATATTACATCGGTTGTAGTGAGATCAGGTGTAATAAACACTTTCTACATCGGTTTAGGTAACAACTGATGTAGTATCCAACACCTATTACATCAATTGAGGCTCTCAATCGATGTAATATGTTCGTCATCAAACCAAATTTTGAATTTTTATTTGTTCAGTCTTTTCTACATTTGTTAGAAGTGTTAACCGATGTAGAATGAATAACTACATCGGTTCATCAGTAACCGATGTAATATCTCTTCACATAATTTCAAAAATATCACTACGTTTTTGTTTACCTCAATTATATTTTAACCAACATTTTATCTTATGTGTTTTTTCTACTAATGTAATATCATATACTCTTTTATTTGTCTACTCAACTTTTTGGTTATTCAATTTTAATTTTTTATTTCTTTAATACTCTTTTACTGATTATTTCTCGTACTTCATTTCTTTTCTGATATATCGTCTAACTTCGCATTATGTTCTATTTGATTCTTTGTAATTTGAGTAATTATTTCTTCATCATGTTTTATTTTTAAAGGATATTTAGTTCGAAATCATATATATTATTTTAACTGTTGATTAATTATTTAGTCTACGGTATAAACTATTTTATTTGATTGACTTTTATTTTATTTTATGTTCTATTGTTTAATTTCTTTTTTATTAAATATTAAATTTTTGACCTATACTATATTTTTTTATATCTTAGTACTGTTTTATCATATCTTATTAAAACGTATTAAAGATTCTTGCTAAAGTTTGCAGAATCTAATAAATGAAGTCTTTTCTTTCTAATTTTTTTCTCCTTTTAGCTTTTAGATTCGTAATGTTTATTTCCAATATATTGAGGATTGGTTTAAAAACTTTAACAAAAACTTTTATATATATATATATATATATATATATATATATATATATATATATATATATATATAGATTAGAAAATAGACGTAGGGCATGAAAATTCTGTTTTAGAACAATTTATCACTTTCTGAGTATTTTCCTATGAAAAGTATAAGGGAAAGGTAGTTCTTCGTGTGCAGGCCTTGGCTGAGGTACGGGTGGAACTTAAAGACAGAATCAATAAACCAACACTTACGGTGGTATGATTATGAGCTCAATCATACTCTACCGGTGCTATCTTCATCTCTTGCATGTAAACTAAATTTGGGATTATAAATTACAATAATCAAAATCAAATGTAATTATTACTATGGATTTGAATTAATAATTTTGTCAAGCTAATTTCCAAACCCACTAATTCATAACAACATAATATAAACATCAAAACAAATGAAACTCTCTACATGTTTTGAGCATTTTTTTTTTACAATAAACAATTAGTATATTGTTGTTTTCCCACCCCAATTAGCTAAGTTAGTGTTTACCTATGTCTTTGTAATATTATATTTCCAATAAAAAAAATTGTCTACGAATGTATACTGACAAGTCAAAATATGTATGTAAAGTTCAAATAATATGAATCTCTAATATAGTATCCCTAGTCAAAATTCATTATCATTGACAATTTAAATCGAATCACTAGTACACCAATTAATTTTTCTCTGAACAAATTTGCATATCATCATAAACTCTTACAAGATGAAAAAATGTTCATATCTTTTTTTTTTCGTAACTTTGACGCAAAGTAATTAAATTTTTTTGAAAGTTAATTAAATTAATAAATTCAAAAGATGAATTAATTCTAGACATTATGATTTTTAAGAAGGATTGTTTTTCTAAAATCTTGCTTAGAAATATAAATGGGCTGGAAAATGAAAGAGAAAAAATTTTAAAATTAGAATCGTGTTTAAAAAATTAAGATACGCATAGAATAATATGAAGTAAATAATGTAGTAAAAAATAATATATTATATGACAATGTGTGTGTATATATATTGTAATCTCTATTCTTGTTATGTTTATTAATAGTGGGAATTTTCCATAGTTATAAACACACTTGTCCTTTTTTTTTCAATATTTTCTACTTTTTAGAATGTAAAAAAATTATTGTTTTAAAAATATTATACCAACTCCTCCTACAAATTAAATTAGTTCTATGAATTATTTAAAAAATATTACATTATATCATATAAATATTTAAAAATGACTATCCAGTAATATTTTGAAAATAAAAGAGTAGCAAAAATAGGTGTAATTTCATCAAATAGAATACTGATATCCACTCATGTACTTTTTTCCAAGTACATGGGTGTTGTAAAGGCAATAAATATGGAGGATCTAATAAGAGTGAAAATTCAATATATAAGCAAAGAATAGAAACATTCTTTTCTTCTTGGAAAGAAGCAAAGAATAGAAACTTTCTTTACTTTTGGGAAATAATCAAAGAATAGAAATTTAGTTTCGTTTTGGAAATAAGCAAAGAATAGATCGATGCCGTGAGTCTGATTAACTTAGTTTGTCTACGACAACAAAAGACAAATTAATTATTACTCCCTCCCATCCCATGATTCCTTAAGCCATTGGCCACAAATCTATTTTCTGTTTTCTCATCTCTGCCTTTTGCATTCCTCATAGCTAACCATGGCTGAATCATTTATCTTCAGCATCGCAGAATCACTCGTAACAAAGCTTGCTTCTCACGCTTTTCAAGAAGCTTCTCGAGTGGTGGGTTTATACGACGATCTTCGAGACCTCACAAAGACTCTCTCTTTAGTCAAGGCTGTGCTATTAGATGCTCAGCAAAAGCAGGAGCACAACCATGAGCTGCGCGAATGGCTCACTCAGCTCAAAACTGTCTTCTCCGATGCCGAAGATCTTTTGGATGAATTTGAGTGCCAAACACTGCGAAAGAAAGTGGTCAAAGCTCATGGTAGCACCAAAGACAAGGTTAGTCACTTCTTCTCAACCTCTAATCCACTTCTTTTTCGTTGCAAAATGGCTCAACAAATTAAAGATGTCAACAAGAGATTAGACAAGGTTGCAGCTGATAGGGATAAGTTTAGTCTTCAAACAATTGATGTTGACACACGTGTGGTGCATCGGAGAGATATGACACATTCCCGTGTCAGTGATTCAGATGTGATAGGAAGAAAACACGATAAAGAAAGGATCATAGAACTTTTGATGCAGCAGAATTCTAATGATGATGATAAAAGTCTTTCTGTTATCCCCATTGTGGGGATGGGAGGCTTGGGAAAGACCACGCTTGCAAAGTTTGTATTCAATGACAGTAGGATCCAGGAGTGTTTTCCATTGAAGATGTGGGTTTGTGTTTCTGATGACTTTGACATTAAACAACTCATTATCAAAATCATCAATTCTGCCAATGATCAAGATGCTCCTCCTCACCAACATAATTTGAACATGTTCGATCTGGAGCAACTGCAAAATCAACTCACAAACAAACTTTCCGGTCAAAAACTCCTACTCGTCTTGGATGACGTATGGAACGAAGACCGAGTTAAATGGGTTGAGTTGCGGAATTTAATCCAAGTAAGTGCATCAGGAAGTAAAATCCTTGTGACCACACGTAGTCATTCAATTGCTTCCATGATGGGCACAGTTCCCTCTCATAATTTAGAAGGTCTTTCTGTTGAGGATTCATTGTCTCTCTTTGTTAAGTGGTCATTTAAAGAAGGAGAAGAAAAAAAGCATCCTCGCTTGGTAAATATTGGGAGAGAAATTGTGAAAAAATGCAGAGGAGTCCCATTGGCAGTGAGAACATTAGGGAGTTTACTATTCTCGAAAGTTGATGCCAGTGAGTGGGAATATGTGAGTGACAATGAAATTTGGAATTTGCCTCAGAAGAGGTATGACATTTTACCTGCCCTTAAATTAAGTTATGATCTCATGCCCTCCTATTTGAGGCAGTGTTTTGCAATGTTTTCCCTTTACCCAAAGGATTATGAATTCAGTAGTTATGACATAAGTTCGCTTTGGGGGGCACTTGGACTCATTGCACCACAAAGAAAGAACATGACACTTGAAGATATGGCCAATCAATATTTGCATGAACTTCTGTCAAGATCTTTTCTTCAAGATTTTACAGACTATGGCACTGTTTATACTTTTAGAATACATGATTTGGTGCATGATCTTGCTCTATTTGTTGCAAAGGATGAGTGTCTACACCTAAGTTCCAACATTCAAAATATTCCAGATAATGTTCAGCATCTGTCTTTAGCTGAAAGCAGTTTGTTTGGCAATTTAGTCACTGAAAAATCAGCAGCTGTGAGAACCGTACTGCTTCCATATGGTGCAGCAGCTGCCAACGGTGAAGCGTTACTAAATGCGTGTCTGTCAAAGTTCAAAAGCTTGCGAGTTTTGGATTTAAGTGGTGCGACATTCGAGACTTTGCCCCGTACCATTGCTAAGTTGAAACATTTGAGATTTTTGGACATAAGCAAAAATATCAACATTAAGAGACTCCCCGAATCTATTTGCAAGCTCCAAAGTTTGCAACTGTTGAGTCTTGCCGGATGCTTGGAGCTTGAAGCCTTGCCCAAAGGATTAAGAAAGCTTATCAGTCTCCGTTGTTTGGAGTTTAGCATAAAGCAAACTGTTTTGCCTGTGAATGAGATTGCTAGTCTGGGCTTGCTTGCAAATCTATGTATTGAATCAAGTCACAATTTGGAGTCTATCTTCGGAGGTGTGAAATTCCCTGCTCTTAAAGCATTGCTCGTTGAGCACTGTCAGAGTCTAAAGTCTTTGCCGCTGGATGGTAAAACTTTTCCCCAATTAGAAACATTGATTGTTGACGACTGTGGTAATTTGGACTTGGAACCCTGGAAGGGCAGCCATCATGAAGAACTAAGGTCCATGAAGTTAAAAACTGTTGCATTTTCAAGTTTATCACAGCTGGTGGCCTTGCCTAAATGGCTTCAAGAAGCTGCCAACTCCTTACAGTGCTTGTACATTTCAAAGTGCTACAATATTGAAACACTTCCAGATTGGTTAACAACTATGACTGAGCTGAAAACACTTTATATAACGTATTGTCCAAAGTTGGTGTCTCTCCCAGACGATCTCCATCATCTCACCACGCTTGAAAGTTTGAAGATTGAAGGTTGTGTTGAGTTATGTAAAAAATATCAGCCCCATGATGGAGAGTATTGGGCCAAAATATCACACATAAAAAATATTGTCATTGATGAACCAGAAGAGCCTTAGAAGAATTAGAGGAAGGGCAAGACAAAAAGGAAGGCATTAAGGACACACATAAGCCCTGAAGCCCTATGTTTATTGTTTTTATTTATTTTTTTCTGGAAGTATTTTTTCTTAATGAAGACTGGTGTGCATTTGATAGTTCTCTTAATATGTGTTTGAACTTTCTACTTCACATGAAATTGTACTTGGATCATTTATTTGATGTAGACCTGTTTTATTATACATCTTCTATTACCCACTCTTTTGTGTGTGAAAATACATTTGAGTTTTTATTTAGAAGCTCCATGCAGTTGTGTAAATACTGCAATATTTGTTTACTTTTTTTTGTAATTGTAGAATTTGCCTGGATTTATCCACTGAAACAAAAATCTGTACTGTTTCAAGTTTTTGTTCAATTTAAAATCTTGCAAAAAATCAGTTAGCAGAACATTGAAGCCTTGCAATGTGATGAAAGTGGAAAATTTAAGGCACCGCATAAATTTATAAAACAATAACTGTAGTGTAGGTCGGACCGGCCAACTTATCTAACCCACAATTACGTAATAAATTTCGTCGACCTATAATATCCCGGTCATAATTGAGATGTTATAATCTTATAAGTTGGCCAACAACAATTCACGCACTCTTTAAAAGGACGAACCCATGAATTGACCGAGATCTCGATATCCCAGCCAACACTTGTGATCTTATTTAGAATACGAGATACTAACAAACAAATATATGGTGATTATTATAGACACGCAAGACAAAGTACATAAAAGAGGTCCTTAATGAATTGGGTCTCCACCCAACCATCCAAAGGTCCATCTGGAACCATTATAGATAGGAAGATGATCTCAAGACATAAGATGCTGTTATTCTGATCTTAAACATCCTCTAATACTTAAACCTTCACTAGTGAGCAGGGAAAAACCAACAACTAGAATCCAGAAGCAGTTGAAACCGACTGAAGACTCGAGAATCACTTGGGCTATCCAGTCTTGCAAAAGCAATAATCTTCTCTCTTCTAACATTTAGGATCGATAATTGAATTTGTGGGTGTTTTACGCTTTATAGAGTTTGACCGAACTGCACACATAAACTTCACACTTAAACCCTAAATACAAGTAAATTTTATGTGGTGCTTTTGATTCTTTAAGTCTTTCTTCTTACATACATACAAATAAGAAACAACCTCTAGAAATTAGATAATGCTTAAACTAATTTAATTCATGGACGAATTGATTTCGTTTTTCTTAATTTTCTCTCCCGTTAGTGTTATGGTGAAAATTTTCTCCTAACTTACTTTACTATTCAAGATTTCTTAGCATCAAACTAAGACATTATTAATGACAGAAATACAAGGAAGTAGGAATGTTATAGAGATTTTTCAGGATAAAACAGAAGTGACGACTCTATTATCACTTTAATCACAGAATGTTAGAAATGTATCAACCGATCATCCTTTCCTGAAGAATTGGAGATAATTTTATTTTGAACTTAAATACCTTGACTTTTAAGACCTGCTAACTGATATTTACTTTCATGCAACTACTTGAGCTATGCATTCAGCAGGAAGCCTGAAACAGTTGCAAGGAACACCCTCCAAGATTCACATAGTCAATCAACAATGGTCCACAAAATTTACATCAAAATTTATCTCTGACTAATCACACTTTTAAGAATCCTTAATTACCATTTCAGGAAGGAATACTCAGCATATAATACTGAAATGTTTCAGGTCAAAACGGAGATGTTTACTTGTTGAAGTGGCAAGGATTATTACCAAATTGGAGTCTATGTAGTAATCCTCCGTAAATTTCTCTAATATGTGAATCAGGAAAGGTTTATTGTCAAGTTGCATGAAACCGAGCACACGTGTATGAGTAAAAGTCATTGTAACATAATTTTAAAAGAAATAAATATCAACACAGTAGGATATATCATGTGAAAAGAAAAATAATTAAGTAATCAAATCATCAGATAAATATAATTTTCGCAACGTTCTAATTGATACGGCAACAGTATTTAATAAGAAACAGGTTTTAAAGCGCCAAAAGTGATATTCATTTAGTAGCAAACCAAACCTCTCAATCGCAAAACTCTGTTTTATATGAATTGAATTATACTTGAGTGACAAGTGAATGTTTAATATGTATTCATGTATAACTATATGTTCTATATTTTCTTATTATCATGAAGACTGAGAGATCTCAAATGTTTTAACTTCCCAATAAAACCAGGCAAAGTTTCAACTGAAGAATAACTTAAATCCAAAATATGCAAGTATTTGTACCTTGAAATGTAAAGAATGCTTCACTCTTGGCACCAACACCATCCTTAGGAAAGAGAATGGTTCTCACACCTACTGATTTTGCACTGAATGATTCGCCATCCAAATCGTTTTCAACAAAAGACAAATGTCAAATACTCTCAGGTATACTTCCAATGTGGGAATTTACAAGCAGACACTCATCTTTTGCAACAAAGAGGGCTAGATCATGCACCAAATCATGGATTATAAATGTATAAGCAGTCCCACAGCTGACAAAATCTTGAATAAAAGATCTTGACAGTAGTTCATTGAAATACTGATTGGCAACATCTTCTTGTGTCATATTCTTTTTCGGACACCCAAGGAGTCCGAGTGCACTCCAAAGCGTAGTTACCTCAAAATTGACGAATTTGTAATCCTTTGGTTAATGGGAAAACAAAGCAAAGCATTGTCTCAGATAGGATGGCATAAGATCGTAACTTAATTTGAGTGTAGGTAAAATATCCTCTTTTTTCTGTGGCAAATTCCAAATTTCGCTCTCTCTCACATATTCCCACTCATTTGCTTCGAATTTGGAAAATAGTAAACTCCCTATAGTTCTTACCGCCAATGGAATTTCCTCTTCTGCTTCTTTAGATGCCTATTTGACAGAGACACTGAATATATATATATATATATATAATCAATGTAGTAAATCTTTCATTTAATTTCGAATAGTAGTACTACATACCTCTAATACATCTAATACATAACTTAGTTACCCTTATCCATCCTTCTAGACGTTATACACACACACATATATATATATATATATATATATATATATATATATATATATATATAGATATATCTAT
>Ga0209700_108893_pt1 | contig 12304 bp, 7 predicted proteins | sample SiratroredBW_FD_187528 | JGI IMG/M metagenome (GOLD analysis project Ga0209700, IMG submission 187528) | Root nodule microbial communities of legume samples collected from California, USA - Siratro red BW (SPAdes) (version 2) | ecosystem: Host-associated > Plants > Roots > Nodule | place: USA... | reverse complement strand
CTTAACACATTTTTTTTTTTTTTTTTTGCAATTGCAAGTTATCTAATATTGAATGACTTACGCAAAACATTTGTTTCCTCGATTTAATTTACCCTGGTCAATGTTTTAATTTTATTATAAAGCTTAAACTAGTTAATTAGAATAGATGAATCCATTCTTGAATAATCATTAATTCAACAAACATCTAACTATATCCAATATCTTTTCAACTGTGCTTTAGAGTACTAGGTGTCCAAAATTAAAATATAACAAATATCTTGTTAATTAACATGGATGATCTCAATTCAAAGAAAATATATATTTTCTTTTTTAAGAATTTTCCATTAACATAGTGAGTTATATTAGCCACTTGAAAATCTCATTTGAGGAAGTTAAATGATCACATCCTTATGTCTATAATTTATATATGTGAATTAATAAATGAGATCTCCATATTATTGTTGTCTTTTTTAATAAAATTATATTGCTATGAAATGGCTAATTCTATTTATGGCAAAATTATAGTAATCATCATGTTTATCTTCATCAGAATGTTATTGTTTGTCATCTACTACATCATCTAACTCTTCTTTTTGTAAGAAATTAGAGTCCTCTTTTATGTTAGACTCTACCTCAACGTTCACATTCTCACCATTGTGACTGCTCCTAGGCTAACATTTTGAAACTATTGACTTATGAGCTATCTCAGTTTCATTAAAGATGACATCTTGCCTAATGATATACCTTTAATCTTGGCTCAAGACATTGTAGGTGACATCTTTTCATACCTTTTGGATATCCAAGAAACATGCATTTAATAATACATGAATCCAATTTTGCTTGCCTCATTTAAGAATAGGTAACAAAACTACAAATTTATAAATTTTCAAGGTCGAGAAAATGTCCTGACCAGCTTTCCTTAGGAGTCTTCATATCAAGTGTTGTTGAGGGACATCTATTGGCCTGGTAGAAAACAATAGCAGTAGGTTCAACCTAAAATACCTTTGAAACTTCAACACTTGGTAGCATACATCTCACCCATTTCAAAATGATCCTATTGAATCTCTTAGTTAGGTCATTCTATTGAGGAGTTCCAACTAATGTCTGGTGTCTCGCTATGTCTTTCTCCTTACAAAAGGTGTTAAGCAATTCTAAACAAAATTCAATACCATCACCAATTCTAAACGTCCTTATAGATAAACATGAACATAATCAAGGCTTCCCTTTGTTCTTTGTTGCACTACACTAAACCAGATTCTACAGGCTTCACATTAGTTACATTGGCTCTGATACCATATCAAGAAGTCGACTTTAAGCCTAAATCAATCTTACAAAATCGACTTGTAAGGTGAGATTTTCACCCACTTATAAACTATTGAAACGCCTCATCTCTAGTCAATGTGGGATCTCCAACGCACCCTCTTATGTCGAGACTCCTCAACTCGAGCGTGAAACTTATATATAAGGGTGGTCCGAACAGCCCGATAGCGGGTGGCCCGATAGGCCCAACAACCTTGCTAGGATAGGCTTTGATACCATATTAGGACTGGACTTTAAGCCTAACTCAATCTTACAAAACCGACTTATAAGGTGAGGATTGCCCCCACTTATATACCATGAATTGACCTTATCTCTAGTCGATGTGGGATCTCTAATGCACCTCCCTCATACTGAGACTGCTCAACTCATGTGTGGAGACTAGATATTTCTTGGGTGGTGGCCCAATAGGTCCATCAAACTTCATTAGGATAGATTTTGATACCATATTAGGAAGTGAGTTTAAGTCTAACTCAACCTTACAAAACCGGCTTGTAAGGTGTGGTTTTCACCCACTTATAAACTATTAAAATGTCTCATCTCTAATCGATGTGGGATCTCCAACACTATAACGTGCTATAGTCAAAAGTATATATCTAGAGAATGACATGAAATATTGTGAACTAAAATTTTATTAAATTTAAGGTTAGACTTAATCTTTACATATTAATCAACTAAAAAAATGATTTTCAAAAAATTTCCCAAAGAGTAATTTAAAATTCAATATTAATATTTAATCATTTATACTAAATTTGAAATGAAAAACTAAGGTTCACTCAATATATGCATGAATACAAAATTAAGTATTAATAACATACTAAAATAAATACAATATATATAGATGAAACATCAATTAAGTTGAATAAGATCACCCAAAGAAATAAACTAATTATCATTTCATCTAACTTTGTTTAGTCCCTATAATTCATTAAGGACTAAGATAATTTAGTTCCTATAATTTAGTCTAGACAATTCACTTTTAGGGATTAAAGTATTTTTAATGAATTTAACTTGTTGTGTGCAACATCATTCTTTAGTTCCTATAATTAGTCCTAAGAACAATATATAATTTGGCCCCAAATAATTATCCTCTTCAACAAGCTTCAACATGATCAATTGATCACCATTTACACAACTTTTACATCTTAGTCAAGAGTGGCTAGTTAATAAAGAATATTTGGTTATTAGCTAGGAGTGACTACTGTTCAAAGAATAATCAATAGTCATCCAGGAGTGGCTTGAGTAAAGAATACTCAATGGTCAGCTATGAGTGACTTGAGTAAAGAATACTCAATGGTTAACCAATAGTGACTTGAGTAAAGAATACTCAATGGTCAACGACGAGAGGCTTGAGTAAATAATACTCAAGGGATTAGCCAAAAGTGTCTACGAACTCAAAGAATACTCACTTTGCACTTCATAACAAGAGTCTGCTTAGTGAAAATAAATTAGTTGATAATTGGACATAGTCTGCATGACCAAATGAATCAATATAAAAACTATACTTTGTATTCTCTCTTTCTCTATCTCTTTACTTTGCATGAATGTAGAAGAAATCACAATATCACATACACCAAAATTATTTTTCTCATAAATAAGTAAATTAGTTAAGTTCAATATCTTCAGTTTAAACATCATATCAGACACAACTACCATGAACTAATTTCTTAATACACACACACACACAAACATATGTATATAGATACATACATACATATATAACTATAACTAGCATATGAATATTCACTAACAGACGATATACTCGAAAAAAATCATAAAATAATTTAAACATACAATTCAACCCTCCCTTTTTATTTGTTTATCTGTTTTCACAGTTGGATCGAATATATATAATTATGCCTAATGGTTAACATAGATAAAAAGGTGAATCCTAAGTCTTTCTCTAGGTCTCTCCAAATCTTTGAACCCTTATCCTCATCATTTAATGATGAAGATGAGAGTGATTCTTCTCTTGAAAAAACTCTTATGGATTGCAACTCTATATATAGACACTTCTTGCATCTAAAACAAGAGTTCAACAATATATGTCTCAAAAATAAGAAACATCACATCTGATGAGAACTCGTACACTATGGAACAAATTCTAAATTGATAAATAAAAATAAACCTAAGAAAATATGATATCCACCTCAAGAATAGGAACAAAGAGACCTCTGAACAATCTTTTGAAGAAAAATAGATTTGTAATTACTTTATAGTAACTATATATAAATATGTTGAAATATTAATTTACTAGAAGATAACTTTGTTGGTGTAGTATTGATATGTTTTATAAGTCTGTACAAGATATATTGTTTTTGAATAACCAATGATTAGTCTTTCTTTCTCTCATTAAAAAGTATTTAGAAAGAAATGACAAGTTCATTAATAAACATTTCAATCATAATATCTGTAAGCGCATTAAACGCTCCTGGATGTCACTTCTATATCCACATTGTTAAAGCTAAACATAACCATTGTGTCAGTTTAAATCCTTTTATTTTTAGGAAAATCTTTTCCGTATATGTCAAACATTCTCTTAGGTGCCCTCTCTATTGAAGGAAATTTCGAACCACTGAGACCAATTTTTCTCTTCACATCCTTCTCTCTAATGCTAACTTCAAAAGATCAATAACCCTAAGAGAAACACTCAATTCACTCCATCTACCTCCAACCATAGTGAGGATGTGTTGATGTTTCTTAAACCAATGTTCATTTATGGAAAACATCTGGACTTCACAAATTTGGAGTGAGCTGGCTTTCCTTTGGATAAAGTTCCTTGTTTTAAGGAACATTTGGAATCATAAACCTTATAGTTGGTTCTGGATAAATTCACAACCGATGAGTTGACTTCAGTTGTTTTTATTCTGACTATATTTCTTCAGTGTCATTTTCACAAAAGTTTGTTATTAAGTAAAAATTTTCTCTTTACAAAGATGAAAGTTAGCTAGAGACCTCAAGATGAGGCAAGGATAAAAAAAAATACACCTAGGTTAAGTGTTAAAAGTAATTTACATATCACTTGGGGAAATAATATGCAAGGTGAAAGGTAAGGGGTTGAGTGTTAAAGTCATTCAATAATAAATTAATAGCTAACTGGAAGTGAAAATTCTTAGCAGATAAACAATGACTTTGGAAAAACATTATGGAGTCCAAGTATGGATCATGGGAATTGGATGATAAAGGTTAAGCAAGACATGAATCATGGTGATGGAGGAAAGTAAGAAAGGTATGTGAGGAAGGAAAAAAAGGGAATTGATTCAATTAAAACACATTGTGTAAGCTATAAAAATCATCCACAACCCAATTTTGGAAAGATAGGTGAATTGGTAAAGGGCTTTCATGCATAGATTTATAAGATTATACAATAACTCGAATTGTAAGGAAGCCTAAATAAAATAACTAGGTAGTTGAAATGAAAACAATTGGAAATGAAATCTTATAAGGTTAAAAGAATGGTTTAGATGGAAAATACTCGATGTACAACTACCGATGCAAGTAATAACAAAATACCCACCTAATAAGATAATAGAGACAAATGGGTATGGACATATGGAGGAACATTTATGTACCCAGTCAAGTCAACTTATTATTGTATGCAAAATGTAAGTAGTGGAGAGTTGAGTAAGTTGTATTACTTGCTCTGGAAAACGAAAGTCATGCCTTTAGCCTTATTCTTAGCATGGAGAGTTTTTCACAACAGAGTGGTGACTAGGGATAATTTAATACACAGGGGAGTAACTTTAAGTAGTTGCATGTGAGTCATGTGGGGTTTATCAAAAGAAACAAGTAGTCATTTTATTTTCTGATTATAAGGTAACAAGTAGAGTTTGGAACTTACTCAATGCTTTGGAAAGGAAAGCAACAACACAACATAATCATGTAGAGCAACACTTTCTTCTTTTCACATATTTAGAGCTAAATAACAAAGACAATCTAGTATGGAAGTACTTGTGATTAATTAGTAGTAATATGAAATATATGAAAACAAAGAAAACCACATTATATTTCATAATGAAAGGGCTCATAAGGAGGAAATATTTGCTAAAGCACAAATAAATACATAGGTAAGCATAATCAACAAACATTCAAATACAAGGTTTTCATATTCTAATTGGCATATGTGTCTAATTACTAAAAGAAATTTTTAATTTGCATACTAATTTTTACATAAGAATTTAAATCTATAAATAAATTTAGCATTACCTACAAATTTTACCTACGAATTCAAGTCCATAGGTAAAATAAGTAGGTAATCTATAAGTATTTGCTACGGACCAATATCCGTAAGAACATAAACAATTAATATTATTATTTATATTATTATTCTTATTATTATTATTATTATTATTATTATTATTAATATGATTAATATTATTACAATTATTAATATTGTTAATATGAATATTAAAGTTACTATTAACATTAATAATAATAATAATATATTATTATTAATACTAGATGGCTAATGTTATTATTATTAATATATTGAATAGTATTATTAATATTGTTAATATTAATATTTTTATTTTTATTATTTTTTAATGTTAATAATAAGATTATTATTATTATAAAAATTAATATTTTTTTATTAATTTTATTAATAATATTATTATTTTTAATATTATTATTAATAATAACATTTTTAATATTATAATTAATTTAATTATTAATATTATTACTAATACTATAGTTAATATTATTATTAATATTATCAATATTATTTATGTTATTTTTAATATTATTCTTACTAGTAATAATCATAATGATAAAAATAGTAATAAATAATAATAATAATAATAATAATAATAATAATATAATAATAATAATAATAATAATAATAATAATAATAATAATAGTCTTAAAAAGGATAATAATAATCAAAATATGATCACAAAATTTGTGTGGTGTAATTGTTGTAAGTTCTAAAATAAACACGACAAATTAAACTTGAATCAAAATAATATTTCACAGTTTGTACTTTCTAAATTACTAGTTGTAAGTATGTCTCAACAAATATTATCACTTAATCCATTGGAAATACAATTGGTTAAAATTATCTCAATTTTCTATGTTGAGATAAACTTTTGCATTTATTATTAAAAAGCATTGATACAAGAACTTCTTTTAGTTTCTCACCACATGATATCTTGTTCTATTTAATTGAAATCATCAGTATAGTCATGATATCCTATTTTCTTAAAAAGTTTTGTGCTCAATATTATACAATATTATCCTAGACATCTTTCACTACACCCATACAAGGGTCACAATATTAAGTATCTACATACAACATGCATCATTATATAAATTATAAAATCTTATATCACATGTGTCGATCCCATCATATGCTTAAAAAATATACACAATTACATATTACTTACAACATCATATAATACAAATATCATCATATTTAACAATTATGGATACATATGAACTTTCTTTACGTAGATTTATATAGGTAGATTTTTATGAAGAAAATATCACTTAAGTGACTTAATGAAAATCATTTAAAAACAAAAAGGGGTTTGAACTTTCTTTTGAAAGAAAATCTCTCAATTGAGTTAGAATACTATTGTCTGAATGGAACTTTGTCACTTAAACGAGAGAATGTAAAGAAAAAAAAACATATCTTTACCTTATTTTTTACTTGAACGAAAGAATTCTCACATAAGCAAAAATAAACTAAAAACATATAAATAATACAAAATTGTATAACATGTTTTACACGCCAGAAAATCAATCTAAAATATCTCTTAACTTTTCTAACATGAAGCAAACATAATCATATACTTATTTCTCATCTCAACATTAATAATTTATTTCTATCTCAAAACGACAACCTCAAACTCCAATTTAACATAAATTTATTAGTTTTATTATTCTAAACAAAAACAAGTTGTTATATTTTAAAGGACTAACATATTCCATGTTTAATTTTGTTGGTGACTACACGTGCGTATGGGTTTGCGATTAATGGTTTAATATCATTGTGGCACTAGTGAGTGTATAATTAATTGTGGATGTGACAATGAAATAAAAGACATAAATAATTACATTACTTTACAAGTATGAAACTCAAAATGTGTAACGTGAAAACTAAGTGAAGAATGAATATATTGTAAGATCAGGAATCCAAAATATGAGGTGTGTTTACAAGTAGATCGTGGTGCATGTGTAAATATTTGAAAAGGGTGCATGTTTGATTATATACTTCACATTCTTAGTATGTTATCTTAGGCAACCCTAGCTTGTGGAAAACCAAAAGGATAAGAATAATGATGTAATATAGTAAGACAAAATATTCCTAATGTTTTAACTGACTCTGATCTTGGGTTAGGTAATGCTGGTATGTGATATTGATGGAAGACTAAAGCAAATGCTTTTTCCCCTTATCTATTTTTGGTGACCATGTGAGAACATTGTTCTTCAACTCCCTCGTAGATGCTCTTTTATGCCTAAATAGAACAAAAGTGCCCGACATCACCATTACTCCATCTCTTTTTCCTCATCACACAACCATGCAAAAGGTAGTTTGGTCGTTAAACTTTTCTTTTACCTTCTAACAATAATAATATACTTAAATATCTTCTCCATTTTCAATTTCTTTTCTCGTTTTAATATCTGTAATATCAAGTTTTATTCTTTTTATCTTTATTGAGGGGATTCATATATAATAATGATATGCTATTTTATTTTCTTTGTTCCTTCTGTACATAAGACATATATATAGTAGGGGAGAAGTGTTATACACAGTCCATACTTTTCTCCTCTTAATTAGAAGAGATCTCCCAAACAAAATCTAACCTGTTATAGCATGTTAATTCATTTTAATAATTTAACAAAATATTCCAGAGGTACCATCAAGACAAATAATAACATATATTAACAATATTGACTATGTCTTTAATCACTTAAAAACAATACTTTGACATTAAAATCTGAGTATAATATGTTATATTACAATTGAACATATTATATGAATAATTACATATTTAATAATAATTTTTTTAGAAAAATAAAAAAGAAGAAAGATGAAGAAATGTGTTTGATAATAGTTTAATCAAATAATTAGTTATTACTTCATAAACTTTCATCATTTTTTCAATTTAAAGTTTGTAAATTTCAGCTAATTTATGAATTTTTAGCTAGTTTCTGTAAAATGCACTTAAAGAGTATAAGTTGGGGGAAATTAATCTAGAAATATTGATTTTTTATATGCCATCAATTTTTCAGGTCTGTATTGGACGATATATTTGATGCAAATAGTCACAAGGAGAGCTTAAATAAGATCATTTATAAGTTCATAAAAATAATTAATAATGTTCTCACCCATCTACCATGATGAAATAAATGTTAAATTACTTGTTAAATTACCTGATTTGGTCCAAAGCTTAAAAGGAAATACCTTCACATGAAAGAAATCAATTTTTGCAGCAACAACTTTAAAATTCTTGTTCCAAATTTCCCCTTTAGAGCATAGGTATCATGTAGAGGGAACAATTTTATTCAACTCTTGCAAAGATTTTTTAGCCATAATGCAGTTATACATTCATTTTTCGAGGTCAAGATTACTAATTAAACTCCAACAATGAACTCAATGAATTGACAGAGTAATTAAGTATTATGTATTGGCATGTTACACAAAGAATTCATAATAAGAAAATTAATCTCTTTGCTAGAAAAAAAAAAAAAAAAAAAAAAAAAAAAAATTAAATTTTTTACAAAAAAAAAAAAAAAAAAAAAGCTACAACAATATTATTCCACCACTTGATGTAGTTAAAGATAAATAAATACAATAAGAAAAGTTTATTTTATCAACATTACTAATTTTCTAGATTGGATCAAGTGAATCGGGAAAATAATATTATTTTAAAACCAGTAACAATTTATAAGTACAAATATATAAAATTTGAATTAGATTTAAGTACTGGATATTTTTATGATGAAATAGTTAGGAATCATCTCTTACATTATTATTAAGACAAAAGTTTCAGTCTTCTTTTTTATCACAAAGGTGTCATTGGAAAACTATGATACTAAGTTTTCATCTGAGTTATTCTTTCACACGTTATTATATACGTGTCTTAACTATGTTGTTTATATTTTGAATCACATCAAGGTTTATTCCCAAGTATACAGTAATATTTTTTGTAATTTATAATTAGAGATTGCTTATAAACTCAAATTGGAAATGTAATTATATATATATATATATAACAGCTAGTTGAAGTGGGGCTAATTTGTTTATGTCAATTTTATTTTTTTTATTCACTATAGGAATTGAATTTAGATATCTGTCAAATAAAGTTGATCAACTTTTATTTGACGATGGAAGTATAATGTTACTATATTGCGTAATATTCCTTTTAGTGAAGGTGTGGGTAGAAAAAAAAGGTGTATATAATATTTCCCCTGATGTGCAATCTATAATATAACTTCCAAAGTGTGAGTATATATACGTTCCAATTTCATGAATATAAAGAATATCACATGTGAATACAAAAGTCATATCTTGTGTAACAGATTTATTTATGAAACAATTTATCTCATAATTCTTTTATAAAAAAAACAAGTGATATAATGCTAAAATATAGCACTTATTTCTTATACAATAATATATGATACTGATAATTCAAATGCTATAATATTTTAGATGAATTTAATATATGTATATATTTTTAAGTCATACTTTTAAAATATAAGTTTTGAAAATCTTATGTTAATTAGAAATATACTAAAATTATAATATATTAGGTGGAAATCTTATTTTAAAAGTTTATTTCTAAATTTGAATTAAATTTAAATTTTATTTTTAAAATAGTATTATAAAATTTGTTTTGGCGAAGTTTGTTGTTACGAGAAAGTATTTCATATAAGTGCAATATATAAATAAGTGTAAATTTAATTTTATAAATTGACTTATACTTAAAAATTGATTTTTTAATATAATATCAGAATTTATTAAAAGTTATTTAAACAATCATGTTTACATTTTCACGGAGATATATTTCTTCTCTATTTTATTATTTGTATGGTAAAGGAAAAATAAATTAAAAACCAACATAGATAGAAAAGAAAATATGTGTTTTTCTCTCATTTTTTTATATTTAAAATTGCATTCTTAATTTTGTAATTTAAAGAAAGTTTATTTTAATTCTTTTTCTTGTTAAATATTCCATTAACGTGACTATTAAATTTTAAATTATTTATATTACAATTTATTTCAAATTTGTATTTTTATCATTAAACATCCTATATATCACATATTTATTTTTTGTTTAAAATATTTATTTTTTGTTTTAAAATATTTATTTCGACAACAGTTAAGTAACATTATTCAGATGAAGGGACTAAATTTTCTCAAATCACAATAAATAAGTAATTTAAAATTCAAAAAGATTAAATTTAATGATTCAAAATTTATATTAGAGTCCTTATGTTTGATTGAGAGGAATGAAAGAGGAGAAAAGTTTGAAGTTGTAAAACACATAGTTATTAATTACTTTCAATTTCAATTAATCTATTTATCCTTTTTCTTATTCTCTTGATCTAGACTTTTATTTTCTTTCATCATTAGCAAACTAATGGTAACTCTCTGGTGAAGAGAAGAAGAAATTGGATGCATTTGAATTACCATGTTGAATCAAGTTATCCCATCAGATCAGTGTCTTCCAGTACCATCTAATGATTGAAAGCAAGTTGCAAAACAAGTTGTCAAAAGAAAGTTTTTTTTTCTTTTGCAATGAAAAGTTGATGAAGCAAATTAAAGAGAGGAAGTTGATTAAGATGTGATTAAAAGAGTTTATGATAGTGACTTAATCATATGATGGTGTTATGGAAAGATAGAGAAAGATGAAGTTATTTGCTTCTCAACTACCCAACCCATGTTGTGATCACATCCACCCTTAAAGGACTAATCATTGTGATTTTGGGGTCCTAAGCAAATAATTAAAGCATCTTAACCCTCTTAATTAATTATTAACCACAAATATTATTATCTTCATGTTCTCCTTTCAAATTGTACTAGCTAGAAGTTGATGCAAAACCATGACAAACCACTGATAAAGATGTGCAATAATGCAAATGAAAATGGAATCATGCAAAATTTTTAATTATGTGAATAATAAATAAGATCCGTATAAACTACTGAAAATAATACCCTGGATTCATATCCCTGACACCATAACCTTACCTTGCTCAGACACTAAATATTGAAACATGTTGTCATCTTCCTTCATGTCAAATAATTTTCCCTTGCATGGTGCAGAGTGCCTTTTTTACCTTGGACCACATCAAGGCCATGGAAGAACCTCACATGTTATCCAAAAAAAAAAAAAAAACCCTTCTAGTATAGCTCTTCCATTTTTACTTTTTTGATGAGTTATATTTTGATTCTACAATATGGTTTAATAAGAAAGTATGGAGTTATTATTTAGTTTCTAAATGTGTTGAAATGCAGTATTTATTGTTATGTTTTACACATCATGAAATATTTTATGAATAATTTTATTTCTAACTTTTTTTTTACCAGTTGGAAAGTTTGTTTGACTTTATTAATAATATTTGATAAACAACCTAATATTTTCACAGTACCTAAAGAAGATGTAGACACAAAAAGATTGTTTGCTAACTCTCTTTTATTTCAGAAAATGCTTGATGTTGATGTGAGAGTTGCACCCTGAACTAGTTTTTATATTGGAAATAAATAAAAGAAAAAAAATTAATTTTATATTTTCTGTCGAAGAAATCTGGAAAGTAATTTGATTATAATAAAATGGAAAAGGAATAAAATGCAAGTAAAATAAAGGGGAAACGGAGAAAGATGCTACGTTTTATTTATTTTTGTGGGAATTATTATTATTATTATTATTATTATTATTATTATTATTATATATATATTTATATATTGTGAACATTTGTCAAAGAAGTAACGAACTAAAACCTGTAACTTTTATATTCTATATTCAATTTCTTAAGAGAGAGAGAAAAAAAAAAACTATTCACG
>Ga0209700_108891_pt1 | contig 12306 bp, 6 predicted proteins | sample SiratroredBW_FD_187528 | JGI IMG/M metagenome (GOLD analysis project Ga0209700, IMG submission 187528) | Root nodule microbial communities of legume samples collected from California, USA - Siratro red BW (SPAdes) (version 2) | ecosystem: Host-associated > Plants > Roots > Nodule | place: USA... | reverse complement strand
TAATAATAATAATAATAATAATAATAATAAATTAAAAGTTTATATTTTGCTCTGGTGAATTGAATTCCCACCACTAAATCACCTTAGAATCATTGTAACAAAAGTGTTTATTATAATATTGATTTATATTGATTGGAAAAGGGAAAATAATGCAATAAAACGAAAAAAAACTATTTTATTTTCATTTTATTTTATGTATTTTCTTATATGATTTAAGTAGAAGACCAAGTTTTAGGGCAACAGATTTACTTTTAGTAATGAGAAGCTATAATGGCTAAATTTAAGCAATTTAATACTGATGGCATAAAAGTTTCACATAAAATAAAATGTGAAGAGTAGGTATAAGTGGGACCATCTCTATATATTAGCATGTTCATCACATTATATAAATTAATATTATACGTGGGCAATGTGGGCGACGAGGACAATTAACAAAATAAAGATTTAAGTAAAGTATAGATCATTATGATATATATTTACTAGCATATATTAAATAGATTACTATTTCACGAGGGCCACGTGGAGAATTAAATAATGTGTATATACATTTTGTAGGATGCATATCATTTTAAATTAATTGCAAACAAAAAAAAGATAATTCGTCTCAATATTAGCATTCTGTATATCATATTATATAAATTACTATTAACAGTGGACAACGCGTAGAATTAATTAATCAGTGAATGGAGTTAACTTTATATTATATATTCATGCCGAAAAATAGTTTTATATCATCGTTTCATTATGTACAGAAAATTTGTATATTTTTATAATAATTATCTAATAGTTATACAAAAAAGAATTTTTGAAATGAGTAATAATATATTTTTCTTATACTAACAGGATATAACACTAAATTTCTATTGTTTTACTATTCCAATCTACAGTAGTTGTTAGGTTAAATTTGAAATAAAGAAAAAAGAAAAGCTATATTCTATTTTATTTTAAAAGTGAATGCTTGTTAAGACGAAGCACGTGAAGTATCATGCTGTATCTCTTTGGCATCATTTTCACATTTAAAATGTAAATGAAACAGAATATGTTTCATTAAGGTTAGCACACATATAGAGATTAAAATAAAACGTTGATTTCTTATAAACTCTCTTTCTTCAAATGTGGCATTTTCTTTTCTTCTATTTTAGTTGTATTCTTTGAACACGTTGTTTGCACATGTCTATTTGGGTCTAAATCACTTTATAAGATTAATTTTGTAAAATCCAAACTGATTCGATCAAGATCCAACAAGAGTATCACTTTGATGCACGAGCAAATTGATTTATCAGTAGAAATTAATTTATTTACGAAAATATTAAACTATGACATTTTGCATGTTTAATACGTTATTGACATTTATAGTCAAGTTTTATAGCTAAAAGGGGATTACTAGCAAAAGGGGATTACTAAATATTGTGGTAATAACAAATACGACGGTAGAACAAAATTGAAAACGGAAGAAAAATTGTATTATCGTAAAAACAAATTGCGAAAGAGCATACGATTTGGTGAACTCAGAATTTTTATATTACATGATGGACATGTTAAAGTTTTATGGAGAGTATATTACCTATATAAAGATGTCTCTACAATTATAATCAATTTCATTCTTAATTAATCGGATCTAATAAAAGAATTTAATCCATAAAACCTTTAAGATATTTAAGATAAGGAGATTCATATGCTTTATTTTTGTTTCTAATGGTGGCAAAATGATTATCAAGGTAGTCAATACGAAATCGATGCAAGGTGAAGGTGGAGGAATTGGAGATAGTTGTCAACATGTTATTTGCAGTGTGTGTGAGGCTTGAGGCTTTAAGCTTTGAAAAACATTCTTGGATGCTTTGAGCTTGTTCTGGTTTAAAAGTAAACTTTGCCAAAAGTAAAATAGAAGGGTTGGGCCTAAACATGATCTTTCTAGAAAAATATTCCAGAATTGTAAATTATAGTATTACGATTATTCCATTTACATATTTGGGAATACCAGTTGAAGGGAATCGTTGGAACAATAGTTTCTGGCAACGTATGATCCTTAAGATCAAAAACAGATTTGCTAGGTGGAAGGGTAGCAAATTATCAATAGTAGGAAAAGTGTGCTTAATAAAATTAGTACTTAATGCTTTATCCTTGTTTTTTGTATTATGATTTAAAATGTCAAACATAGCGGTAAAGGAGATAACAAGATTACAAAGACCTTTTTGTGGAGGTGGGGTTGAGAAAGGAGGAAGACAACATGGATAAAATGAGATTCTATTTGCAAACCAAAAAAGAAGGGTGATCTATAAATCAAGGATATTAGGACTTTCAACATGGCTCTACTAGCAAAATGGGAATAGAGGATCCTAACAGATGACAAAGGATTATGTTTACATATCTTACAGGCTAAGTACGATTCCTAGAGAAGCTTTGAGGAAATCACAGAAAAAACAAAAATAGTCATAGTGGTGGAGAGATGTAAAGAAGGTGTATAGAGGAGAAAATGAACAATGGTTCAATACGAATGTATCATGTAGGCTAGGGAATGAGAACTCCATAAAGTGGACAAATAAATCGACAGGGAGAGAACATTAATGAAAACATATCTAAGAATTTTCAACAATTCAACACAAAAAGAAACAACATAGTTGAGTGATAAGATAGATAAGGCTACCAACAAGCTTGTGGTATAAAGTGGGGTCCTTAAGAATTTCTCCTTCATCCCATTTGTATTTAACATTAATTTTTATGGGAGTGTCAATAGTAGTTGCATTCGTGAGACCAGGTATTGAATGAAGTCCTAAATATACTTGTATTGAGTGACAAATACTTCTAACCCCAAGAAGTAAGTGAGGTAGTCAAGATCTTTCATGTGAAAAGTTGTATGCAATGATTTTTGCATTATAGAGATGGTCTCTTGATTAGAACTAGTCACCACAATGTTGTTCACATAAAAAAGAGTATCACAATTCCTTTAGAAATTCGTTGGATAAAAAGGGACATATCTTATGACTTTGCATGAAGGAAAATTCAAGTAACATGGTTCAAAAGTTTTCAAACTATACCTATCATACCAAATGCAGATTAAGCCACTACGGCAAAATATCAAAGTTAAAGCAATTCTTTCCTTAACCAACGTCTAACAGAATAGACGATCGAGCTTAATATTTGGTTTCTCATAAGTTGCCTTTTTAAGAAATCAACAACTAGCTCCTTCAAATTTATAAATAGAGAAACATTTCTATTCTAAAAACACAAGAAATCAAAGTGATTTATCACTGCAAAATGCTGAAAATCAGAGTGTATATTGCATACTTGAGCGTTTATTGGTCACTTGTTGTAGTGAGCGTCTAGTGGTCTGCGTTGTGTGAAAAATGCTTATTTTCTTCATCTTGTGAGTTTTCACTGATATCTCTTTTGAGAGTATTTCTTTCAATCTTGAGTAGTTTTAATCTTTGAAAGAGATTGAGACTGGTGTAACTTAGAGAGGTTTGTGTACTGGTGTAACCTGGAGAGGTGTGTGTACTTATTTTAAACATTTATTGAATAGTAGAACCAAGAGATTAGGGTGAATTAGTATAAATTACATTATTTGTGCTTATCTATTATTGTATTGAACGATCTTGCTTTGTAGTTTTGTTTAAAGTAATTTAAGTTTAGACTTCATTTAACTACCCTTTTTCTAGAGCTAGTTGTTTTTACATAAAAAAAAAACCTATGTTCAAGACATAAAGAACATGTGTGTCATCAAACACTTTATTACAATTTTCTACATACAAAGATAAGAGAACACACATATCAAAGTTTCCATAGGAGCTTGTTATGTAGAAAAACTCCTAAAAAGTCTTACAAAAGTTTGTTTAACATTATTACAAATCAAAATCTATACAAAATGCTACTAACTACAAGATAAAGTACCTATAAAAGGATATACCAAGCTCATATATTGACTTTTGATCCAATGTGAAAATTTTCTTATTATATGGAAAAGGTTTCACGTATAATTTTATTCTAACACAACAATAACTTGGTGATTAAAGAATACGTAAGTAAACATATAAAGGCATTATCATGAATAGTTTTGTATACTTTATAAGTTAAAAGTGATATTAGAAAATATTTATTGTAATCAATTCAATTATAATATAACCTCTCAGTAGTTTCTTAAAAAAAATTAACGTAAGTGAGGTGAAATGCTTGGAATGTCTTCTTGTGTATACATGTATGTATTCATATAAGTATTATGAAAAGAAGTTTGCAAAATACATTTTTACCAAATTACTAGATATTAAAAATAATAATGAAATCATCAATAATAATTATAAAAATAAAAATAATAAAATTGTAAAAAGATAATAAAAGTAATAATAATAAAATTATAATTATAATAAAAATAAAAATAAAAATAAATTTATAAAATAAATAGTATTAGCAATAATAATTTAATTTTTTTATTTTTATTTTAATTTTAAAATAATTGATACTTTTATATTCCATCAATTATAATAATAATAATTTATCAATCTCACCCAATAAATTAATTATATCTAATTTTAAATTAATTTTAACTATAATTTTATCTATTAAAAAAATTATTTTATCAACCATATTTATCATATCATTCACAAATTTTTATAAATTTTTTCTTCATTTCTCATTATATTTTCCTTAATTAAAAAAAAAACCCAAACTTTTTATGTACTTTAATCTTAAATCAATTCAAATCTATTTTATTTAGAATAATTTTTTTTACATTCCAACAAGTTTATTTAGTACATTAAATGATAGTTATGAATGATTTTTTTTTTCTTGCATCATCCAAAACCAATCTTTTAATTACTAAAAGTTTATTTAGTACATTAAATGATAGTTATGAATGCACTTTTGTTGGAAGCATATGCAATATTATAATTTAGCACATGTAGGTGTTTTGTTTGGTGTCTATTAGCTCTCAATTAAAAGAATTATCTTTCTCTCTATATGTATGTATTGTAATGTGGTTAATGTCACCATGTTTTCCTTATTTAATTATATAAAATTTATAATTTCATTTCCATCTTTTTAATTTTTTTTTATTTCAAGTTTTTCTTAAATTCAATTTTTACAAATTTCTATAAATTTTTATGTTAAATCAATGACTGAAAGTTCTATTTTTTATTAAACTCATTTTACGAATTATATTGGAAATAATTTTCTAATACCATTCACTCCCATGTACATACAATAAATAGTATTTGATTTTAAATCAATTTTAACTACAAATACAAAATTTTTAATCTTATAATTTTATTAATAAAAAAATTAATTAATCCTAAATTTAATAAATTTATTATATTTCATTATAAATTAAATTTAATCTCAAAATGACAATGATATAGTTCTACATTTTCATAACTTTCTAAAAACACGAAAATTCATCAACATATCAATTAAATTAATTATATTTTACTTTTTATTATTTAACCATATTTATATTCTTATAATTTATCAATTGCAAAAATAAAATTTAATGATATCTATTTCATCACCCACAAATTTTTTTTCTTATTTTTTAATTCAAATCAATCTTTAGACCCAGGAAAGCCTTAAACCAGAATATCTTTTATCCCACTTTACCTCAACCAATCATCTGTTGTTAACTTTTCAACTGGGATATATCTTTTAGCTGACAAAGGAAATTATATGATGATTTTGATGAAAACAACTTTTGACCAAATTTAACTATAATATCATCAACTTAGTTTCTATTCCAACATCTTTTATCTTAATCTTAGTTTGTTCAACTCAATTTTGTCTGAAATATCTTAAATCAATTATATTACTCTTCGGTTTTAATTATAATATTATTAACTTGTGTAAATATTTTAACACGAATACTTTTAGGACATATTTAACTCAATTTTTAAAACTAATTAATGATTTAAAATTAATTTTAAAATCAAATTTAAAACGAAAACTTCTTTTATTTCAAAAAATTAAATATGTTTTTCCATCAGTTTTATAAAATCCAAACTATTTTTTTTTCTGATATCATTATTACAATCCTTAGGCATTCTTATATTTTTAAAACAACTATTTTGTCCTTATTTAAAGTTTTGAAATTTTTTTCAGAACGTACTTTTTAAAATTTACGAGATATATTTTAAAATATATTTTCTTAAAACAAGATTTTCATAATAAAATTTTTTGAACGTATGAAATACGTTTTAAAACAAGTTTTCTAAATTAATTTTTTTCGAAACATATATAATACTTTTTAAAATGAATTTTTCAGAACAAGGTTTTCATAACACATTTTATGGAAAGAGTTTTTTAGAACACATTAGAAAAAGAGTTTTCTATAATAAAATTTCTTTTACAATATTCTTCTTTACTTCTTTTACATAACGATAATTGTGATAAATGCGGCAGAAAAACACGAATCAATTCAATCATTTCACACTATTCATTTCACACCATTGTAAAGTGCAAGTTCAAAAATTGGGGGTGGAGGAAGTAATTTCCTTAATTCCATTGTCTGGTTCAAAAATGGTTTGAAAAATTTATTGGAGATCCACATTCACTTAAAAATATTGTTAAAATATGAAGGCAAAATTATATCTCATTTACACATCAAACTATTTGTCACGTGGTTAAAGTTATTATTTACTTATTTTCTTTATATTAAATTGTACATTAATTTAAATTTATTTAATAAAGTATTAGAAAGTTGTAAAAATGACAATGTTTTGGAGCTAAAGACTTTCAATGTAACACTAATCAATAAAAAATATATGAAACAAGCATTTGTTCAAAGTGTATCCATCACATGATATAACATTTTTTTTATACAAATGATCAAGCATGGAAAATGAAAATGAAATGAAAGTTAGTGGCATTGGTGCTTGTGAAAAACTTTGCGAGAGAGAGTATACGAAAGCAGAAACTTCAACTTTTTTGAGGCTGGACCAGGTTTGAGAACACCATAATTGTGAGGTTTGAAACCTGAGCATACTCTATTGTGCCTTTCACCCTCTGAGCACCAACCTCCAAAAGAAAATTCCCCACGATTCCTCTTCAAAAGCTCTCTATCAATTTTATCAAGAAGAGGGTCATTTTTCTTGAATTTTCTGGCAAATGGACGGTTGCTGAAGACCATTTTCCTGTAATCTTTGAGGGCTAGTGTTCTTGGGTGTTGTTTTGGAGGATAATCCCAAGCAATGTAGTGTAGGTCATTGTTGGCTGTGGTGTTCTTGTAGTCCTTGGAGTTGCAAATAACTGTTTGGAAATATCCTTCTGGGGATGACACAAAGTTTGTGTAGTAGAGGAGGAGGGTTCTTGGCAAATTTTCCCACCCAACAATGCAATACTCTGCAAAAGATCTTGATAGTATTGTCCATGCTGATCCTGGATATGGAAGACATTCTTAATAGCATCAAGTTCATCAACTCATTCAAAATGTTAAGATGAAAGATTATTCATGTATATTCTCATTATATAAATGTACATTCATTTTGTATATTATAGTTTATTTCTATTTTTAATTCATACAAGATCTGTTAATATGTTTCTTCGTATTAAGAATACATTATAAGAAAAATAAAAATTATTGACGAGATAAATCTATCGAAAATATTCAAAATCTATCGGTAGATTGATTGTATATGAATTTACAGATGGATTTCTGAGTCTGTCGGTAATTACTGATAGATTTATGATAAATCCATCGATAAATTTAGCGACAAATGATATTCATTAATAAAATCATCGATAATAATATTTTATCGACAAATAAAATTTCATCAATAAAATTTCATCGTTGATAATGATATTTTACCGACGAATAAAATTCTATAATAAAATTCCATCAATAATACTAATAAAATATTTTAAACATAGAAAATAAAAAAAATATCAATAATAAAACGCATGATTGACTCAATAATTAGTTTAACAATATTGTTAAGATTATTATTTTTTTAAATCTACTTTAAATATAAATTATCGAAGTCTATCATAATAGAGTTAATTAGATATATTGTTATTTGAATTCTTTCTTATTTCTATGGTCGTTAATATGGATAAAAGTATAAAAGATCTTATATTAATTAAAATTATAATTAAATTAGAACATATAAAATGATGTTAACTTATTTTATAAATTAGACTTATAATGTGAATTATATTTTAAAATATATATTCTAAGAGTTAAAATATGAAAGATTTAATTATGATTTACTTTGTTATCAAGTGTAGCTTTTGACTCTTACTTACCCTTTTTATATTTCTTTTGTTTTGATCATGATACATATATTTCTAATTTTGATCCAGCACAACAATATAAACTACAAATGCAAGTAGTTATGTCCGTTGATAAGTGAACTAAAAACAAAATTCATTACCGTTCGACTAAAGACAATTATTACTATGTTTTATATGGGTATTAACATTTTTTAATTAATGTTTATATTGATGTGATTTTTTGTGTCAAAATTTACAATGAAACTCCTAACAACTTGACAATTTGTTTCATAAATAATATGACCAGTAAAAATATTTATAATTATAAAATAAAAGAGAATAAAGTAGAAAATGTCAATTAATTGTATAAGTTTATGAAGATGTAAAGATATAACTATGCAAAATGTCTATTGCTGTGTCATTCATTAATATTATTACTTAATAATAGAGATTAAAATTATTAATAGAAAAAAGTAAAGTATTTGAAAAATTGGAAAAAAGTTGTGTTAGACCAAGCAGTAAAATTGAAAGATGTTTAGGAAAAAAAAATTTTTCGCAATGAAAGAGTTATAAAAAAATATAATTTTTTTACCAGACTAAAATAAGATTTAAATATTTACAGTTCCTCGTACATACTTAAACACTATAATTCTACACACTTATGTGTTTTTTTAAATAAGAAAATTATTTGATTTATTAAAAAATAAGATTATATAATTAAAAAAATATTAATAGTTACAAAAAGGTTTATAAAATAGTATAGATATAGTAGGGTTAGAAATATTATTCGAATTTTAATTACCCTCTATCTTAATCTATTTCGATACTATCTATAAAAAATTATTTTATATTTTAGTTTTATAATTTTCAGAAATGTAAGTTAATTATTAGATCATTGAAAGTATAAAATAATTAAATAAAAGAAACTTAAAATATATATATATATATATATATATATATATATATATATATATATATATATATATATATATATAATTAACTGTGTATTGTTATATCCTTTTGAGATTTTTATTGACTGTGTATATGTTAATCAACCGATTAAATTAAAACAATTTTATTATGTAATAAAATATATAATTATACATTCTTTGTTTAAAAATAATGCATAATTTCTCAACTTAAATATAATCATTTCTTTAAAATTATATTATTTTAGTAAAATGTAGACTTTGGCCACATGTGGTAGTGCATGTATGAAAATATATGTATTCTAATATATTATTGTATAAATGAATCATTTGATAACTTTTTCTCCGTGATATTTTAATTGGATAATTTTATATTTTAATAACTAAAAAATAATCTATTTATTTAACAAGATAAATAATTGAACATTCTCTCAATTTTAAACGATTTTTTTTAAAAGTAACCATCACATAATTTTTTAAACACTACTGTTCTAAAATTGTTTATATTTTTAAATTATATTATTTTAATATTTTTAATATCATTTTTATTAATACAATAAAAATTTGAATAAATGGGATATAGTCTTTTCTTGTTAATTTGTTTACGGTTTCACTTGTAATATTGTATTAACTGTTTTGTTAAAGTGTTATGAACTGTTTTTCTTTAAATTAATTGTATTAACTCTCTTTTTTACCGTATAGAAATATGAATACACATGCCATGTGTTTTGGCTTGTAATTGTAATTGATTGTATGTTCAAACAACATAATATATAAGATAATAGAAAACATAATAAATTAGGTTAAACATTTCTTAAATTTTTGCACAAACTAATTGCATTTCCACCCATTTTTGAAACAATTTTTATTTCACCCCTATCTCTCATCTCTGTTCACAATTAGAGTTGTCTTTTAGTAGGTATGGAAGAAGTTGTGGGGTTTCACTCAGCCAACATAGCATTAGGTAAAGTTCTTGAAACAAATTATGCATGTTACCATCTTGCAAAGCATAAACTAAGGACTTCTAACCAAAAAAAGAGTGACATCTTGGTAGAAAGTAATTGAATGAGAGCATTCATGATGGAACCCTTGACCTCTCACATGACAATGAATTGATGGGTGGTTTAGATTCCTGGTTTTTGTTTTATTTTATTTGGTACAACTTTCACACTGACCTTTAAAATCTTTCTTTTGTGTTATATTATATAATTTGTGGGATCCAAAAATATTGGTCCTTCAAATATTTTACTAGTAATTATAAATGAATGGAGTGGAGGAATTGAATGCAACCATGCAACACATGAACATACAAATAATGTAAAGTCCTCAATAATCTACAAAATTGAAGTGGATAAAAACCTGTGTAAAGTTTAAATGATGTTGGGAGACTCCTTTGCTTAGTGACCCACAAAATCTGTGATTTCTTGAGGCTGTACAACCCTGGGTCTATAATTATGGGCTTCCCTCTCTTATTCCTGAAATGGATACAAAAGTTTAAAATTTGGTTAAATAGCAATTTTTATTTTATTGTTACAATATTATGTTTAATTTCGTCTCACTAATTTAAATGTTTTAATGTGGTTTGATTACTTTTGAAGATAGGCTAATGTAATTTCTTTTATTAAATTCATGGTGATACTTTTACTACATTTACATGTAATTTTTTTCCTCATGTAATATATGACTTCTGGTAAAAAATTAATTTTAACCAATGATATCTTATTCATGTTAAGTGGTAATTGTTATAATGTAGTTACTATTAATTTGACAAAAGAGATTATATTTACTTAATTTTTAAAAACTAAAACTAAAACTAAAATATTTAAAATAATTGAATGAAATTAAAAAAAAAAAATCTATCTTAATGATAGAAAAGTGAAATTTAAGCTATTTAACCTTAAAATTTTGTATAAGATAGAGAATTTTGTAGCAAGACAAATACTACATGCATGGAACTTACAATTTCCAACCCAAGTGACTGCTGTGGTGAATGAAATTGATATGCCTTGGAACCTGAGAAAAGGCATGGATCATATCTGAAAATTGCAAAATTTCCATTCTTTTAATGGAGTGAAATTATGGGAAAACAGCATAGGCAACATTAATTCACAAACTCAATGTCATGTACCACATTCAAATCCATGAACACATAAACAGAAATGTTTGATGCAAAAACAAGAGCAAAATAGACATAAACTAAGGCCACTCACCATACCATCTTGTGTAACCAAGGGATAATCAGAGGCACTGAGATTAATAAACCAATCCCATTGGCAAGTCCTGAGAAGTATTGCCATGGCATGGAGAGTGGTAGAAAGCATGGTTGGTCCTTTATAAGTGACCAAATTATGCTTGCCCACAACCCAAACATTCCCCAATTGACCAAAAACTGGGTCCTTAGCCACATATTCCACCACATCCCTGTGCTCAGCTTGTGGTGCCCCTGAATCCATATGAATCAAATAGTAGTTCCCTGGATGGTAGAGAGCCCTCACCAACCTTTTGAGCTTCCCAGAGTCTCCTTTAGAAGCAGAGATCAAGTAGGCAAATGTGACTGGATATGACTTGTTGGCCCTGCTGGTGTTGAAGTAGTTCATAGAAGGCTTCAAGCTGGAACTGGGTATGGTTAATGTTGTGGGAATGAAAAGAAGAAAGAACAGTAGTGAGGTTAGCATGAAGGAAACAACCAAAATTTTGATGGACATTCTTTGGGGAATTTGCAAGATTTGTGGAGTGAGAGACAAAAAGATGGGGGAGTTTGAGTTATGGAAAGAGGTAGTTATATGGTTAACAAGGGGCTTCTTTGGAGAACATGTTTATAACTATATATATGTACTAGTGTATGAATGGAGACACTCTTTAGTAGCTTACTTTAACCTTATGTTTTAGTAGAATAATTCCACTCTTTAATAAATAAAAATAATTTATTTATTTAATAAAATAATTAAATATTTTAAATTGTATTATTTTAATGTAATAATATTATAAATACATATAAAATAAATATATATATATTGATAAACTATATTAAGAAAACACTAAAACCTGTTAATCATCTGTGCATGTATACATAGGGATTTAGTATGATTAGTATAAATAAGTAAAAACTTTAAAGTAAAAGATAATAAATTTTTAATTATTGCTATATATTCTTTTTAATTGTTGTTATATATTTTCTTTGCAAGAA
>Ga0209700_108890_pt1 | contig 12306 bp, 2 predicted proteins | sample SiratroredBW_FD_187528 | JGI IMG/M metagenome (GOLD analysis project Ga0209700, IMG submission 187528) | Root nodule microbial communities of legume samples collected from California, USA - Siratro red BW (SPAdes) (version 2) | ecosystem: Host-associated > Plants > Roots > Nodule | place: USA... | reverse complement strand
ATATATATATATATATATATATATATATATATATATATATATATATATATATATATATATATATATATAAAATTTATATCATTAGTAAAAAAATTAATGTTTGCACTTGTGGTGTACACAATTCCTTAACATTTTTGTGTAACACCTAAAATCATATTATATATATATATATATAAATATAAATGGTATTGGAATTCATGGGTCTTTAAAATGTATATCTCAAAAGATTTATTATAACATCACCATAAAGAAACTCATTTTCACTACTATCTACAATAACATTGCTTTTGTATCACTACAACCATCAGAGTAACACACACAATGGGTGAACTAAAATAAACAAAATACATGTATATATAAATATCATCATGATCATGTATATGAATACAAATAAACTTATATTTAGTTACACTTATTTTGACTAGATACAAGACATCCTCCATAAGACATTAAATCATTGTAAAATAGTCTCACCAAAGTTAACACCGGGTACATATTAAAACTAGGCTAAAGTTTTCCATATCAAGGTGACACAATGCATCTATTACCAAGCTTGATGTACATTTATTACTAAGTCAAATGTAAATCTCATTTAACTTATCACCACTTGAAACTCTATCTATGGGATTATATCATTAATGAAACACGAATGCCTTGTTAATTGCATGACATTTTATCACCATTACCTAGGGCCTGATACTACCACAGTATCCCCACTCTACCCATTCAGTGTCATGCAAACTACCCATTCAAGGTCACTCATCCAGGGCCAAACCTTATATACATATATACATTTATACTAACATATACATTTATATAAATGATCCTATTACTATATACATATATACATTTATACTAACATATACATTTATATAAATGATCCAATTACACGAAGGTTCATCCGAAAAGGACATATGTCATGCATACATCATGTCATGCATCTCAACACTTGTTATATACCTTTGAGATCATATACAATTAATATTAACATTAATCATGTCATAAATATAAACATGTATAAAAGCTTGTGACATACACATATCATCATCATTACAACATTTTGTCGCTTGAGCGAGCTCCTCTCACTTGAGTGTCCACTTTCCCATACCAAGACATTACCATTAAGCTCAAGTGATACTTTCGTTACTTAAGTGAAATATAACCATAGAGAAACACCCTCTTTAGGTCTAGCTCGCTCTAGCGACCACCTCATTGCTTGACTACCCATCGCTTGAACATCCTTACCAATGTTTGAGTGATAACCACTTCTTAGAAAACAATCTAACAAGTTCCAAAGAACTCCTCCAAAGCCTTTGGTCACTAAAGCGTCCATCCAGCATTAAGTGCCCAAGCCATAGGCCGCGCTCTAGCACATGTTTAAGACACGTGTACGCAACATCTGTCATGATTAAGTATTCAACACAATTTTTGAGCCATAAGTCATATTGTTTGAGCCACAAGCCATGTCACTTGAACCACAAGCCATGTCACTTGAACATTCACTCAAACGTTTGAGTGGTATGCTTATAAAGAAGAGAGAATCATCCTAACGTCTCTCTCATTCAAGTTACAAGCCCTTGCTTATGTTATATGATTTTTCACTCAATTGACCAACATATCACTTAAGCAACCTAAGACAGTTAGTGCAATTAATTTACACCACTTAGGTCCCGCTTGAGTGTCAACATGTCAATTAAACAATATCAAACTTGAGAGCAACTCAAATAACATGAACACAACATCTTTCAAAGTTTTCCCAATACTTCAGAAGATTATTCCCTTCTTGAGCTCGTTAGCAAGACTATTCTCATATTTACAATAACAAACACAACAATACAATTCCACCATACTATCAAAGAATTCACATGGTTCATATATCTTCAAGTTTCATATAATTTATTCATCCAACAACTGTCACGTTGCATAAGAGAAATATTAACTCTTTTTTACATGGATTAATGTATACTTTATCCACAATCCTTTCAAAATTGGTTCTAGTAATCCTAAAAACCTAGGTAAGCTCTCTAAAAATAATCTCTCACCAATAGCATCCCTTATAACAAACTCAATCGAAGAAGAAAATGATTACAACACAACATGGTTAAACACTACAAGAAAAAATGGTTTTACCAACGACCAAAATCTATTAGTAGTTCCAAAATTTTGTCAGTAAACTAAAATTTTTGGTAGAAAAGCGACGGTAAAGGATCCGTTGGTAAAATGTTTCATATGGATATAACCACCTATATTGCATCAATCCACTGGGTAATGTTTCATATGGAAAATGAATAGGGAAAATGAATAGGGAGATGTTCCATTATATCAAAGAATCTATGAGAGAATATTCTCTCTAACCTGCAAATAATAATTGAAATATTTTGCTCTATCCTTGTTAGTAATTCTTGATTCAATGTTGCAAAGCACAAATCTTTGAAAAAATGACTAATTTCAATAAGAGGATTTAAATCATGAATTGGAAATGAGCTAAACCCAATATGAAGTATTGTCTCAATGAATTAGCATACCTCTAAAGAATGGAGTTTGGACTATCAATTCAAATAAAGAAAAATAAGCACTCAAATAGGCATATATTTCTTCACATGTACTTGCAATATAATATTCGTATAAATATCATGAACCAAACCTGATCGTAATTGGCAAAGATCAGAGCTTATAAACCAAAATATTATATGATTCATAGCATTGTACATATCTAGTATCAACAATAATATTTTTTTCAGCTTATTCTAATAAGTCTCATGGTAAAATTTGCAAAGCTTATATAGGGACTACAATTGTTCTTAAGAAAACAGTTCAGTAAGCTTCACCTATAACTTATGAAAATAATATTTTTCCAACTTATTCTAATGAGTCTCATGGACAAATTTATAATAGATTTGTTTGGTAAGTCACTTATCTAGTTTATAAACTTTCAATTTTTTAGCACCTAATTCACATGTTATAAGCTTCAGCTAGCTTAACAAACACACAATTAAACCCTCAAATGATAAAAGTTTATTAAATAAACACTTAATTAAACTTATTACTCAAATGCATCCTAACTCAAGTTGCATTATATCTATATATAATTAAATTGTAGAGGTTTAAACAGATTGACCCATGGACCATAATGCTCTCTACAAATCATAGAGTCAAATGGATTGTATAAATTTGATGTAGATTTGCTATTATATAGAATGATACATTTTGAATATGAACGTAACCTTAGTTATAGGGTGAATGTAACTCTAAGCTCTTAAGATGTTTGCTTAAGGGGATTGAACGTAACCTTGGTTGTAGGGCGAAATATAAATATGTTTATACTTCTCTTTACTCTATACTTTGTCTTATGTTGTCTTTAATTTGATTATAATTTACAATTTGAGTTTAGACTCCGTTCAACTGCACCTTCATAATTGACCAGAAAAACCTGGCAAACTACCAAAAAACTCTACTGAAGCTTCTAAAAAAACTTCTAAACCATAGAAGAAGTCCTAATATGGCTCATGAAGGTTTAATTTAGAATGTTAAGGCATTGCTAACAACAAAATTCTAAATATACTACAACATATTATTCAATATCACAAATTTTGTTTGTTTTTATTCTTTAACCTAAGATTAGTTAAACGGACGTGGATGTTGCTTTCTTTGATTATCTAAATTTGATCAGCCGAAGCCTTATATGAATAGTAAAATGGTTAATTTGGACTACAGGTTATCAATCTTCAATTCAAAATATTTCTGATTAGAGACAAATGGGGTTTGGTCATGGTGAGAATTTTTCTAATAAGGTTTTATAGATACATGGGTATATATGGTTATATTTTTCCTACCTCATCCTAACCTTAATTTGACAAGACAACCAATGATGTTAAACTTATTTTACATTTTTGTAGCAGAAGAGAATCCAAATAAAGAAAAGTTTTTTAAAATTCAAAATTTTAAAATACACTAGAAATATAAACATCCACATCTCATTTCTAAACTTTATTTTCTATTTATTTTAAAATCTATTATGAAAATACAATGGATCTTACATTTATTATTTATCACATTTTTTAACTGTTCTTTTATGTACAATTTATATTATTTTAGCCATTACGATTTGTAACTATATTTTATATAGATTTTTTTATTATTTTTCTCTTTTAAACTTCATTAACTTTTCTTTATCAATTTTGCTATCACTAAAACAACTACCAAAATGAAATTATAAAAATTAATAAAACTAATTTATCTTTATAACATGTCTTTTATAAACAAGTTTTATAATTTTAATAATATTTTATCTTAAAATAATCATTATTATAATAATTTTTTTATTATCATAAAAATAAACACAAGCATACAATTTTTACTGTAATAATAATAACTATACTCATAAATTGTTCTTATTATTTTTTTTCTTTTATCTACTTTTATTTTCCTTCATTAACTACACTTCTCAAACTACTCACTTAGATTAAACTCGATAAATCTTTCGTTCTATATATTCTTATTTTTTATTTATTTTTAAATGTAAAGAATCAATTCTAATAATGTATCCTTTTTGTTAGTATTTCAAAACCTAGGTCAAAAAATTAGTCAAATCAACTAACACAACTCGATACAATAAAACTGATTCATTGAAAACTGATTCGTTGAAGTTAATTCATCAATCAAATGAACCTCTTAGTTAAAAAATAAGTCCATTCAAAAAAAGTCGAATTTAGGATATACAGTTTAATTTCATCAGTTCATAATGATATTTTATACTAGTATTAAATTCATAAAATTAATTTTATATTAGTAAAAAATAAACAAAAAATATCTAAAATAATTAATAGTTTTAAATAAAGTTGAAATACCAAACTTAATCAAATCTTTTACGAACTTAAGTTGAAGTCACTTAAAGTCAATTTAAACTTTAAGGGAAAAAAAAAATCAAACTTAAAATTATGTTTCAAATCGAGTCCAAGTAAATCAAAGTGGACTTATTTTTTATGCTTCTTCCAAAGATAATTATAAAAGGGTGTGAATTGCCCTAGGGATAGCCTCATTTCCCCATGGTGGCTTTGTGCATTGTTTTCCCAACGGGAATGAGTACACTTTCTTCACCTTATTTGCATGCGATAGATGCGTTCATTAATTTATTATTGCAAGTTTCCAAACACACCTTAATCATTATTCTAATACCCAATGCAAATTGCAAGGGATAACTACGACAAAAATGGCAACGCCAGAGAATCTTTACTGGTCAAAAGTGAAACACTTGAGTTAGCATTAATATTTTAAGAGCATATCAAGACCTAATTTATGTGATTATTATAGTTTTCTTGTACGACTCAAACTCATAAAGAGCTGTTGCATGAGTTAAAAAAATCCTTAGCCCTTACTCATGAGTTACACTCTTTATTACTCTTTCCCAAGTAGATATATTACAAATATTAGTGTCTATCATCTACCCTAGAGATTACTAAAATATGCTTTTTGTTCTTCTATAAAATATGTAAAATTTCATTTTTAGGGTTTATATTATTGTTGGTCCACTAATATAGCTATTTATAACAATATATTAATGTGGATGTTGTTGTTGGGCAGCACTTGGGTAATGAAAGAGTTATTAGCAAAATAATATGAAATATGTTGGCATCAATGTCAATCAGAACTTTTGTGTCTTTTTGCCATCAATGTTGTCAAGGAATCCTTTCATGTCATGCACACACTATACTATAATACTCAGATAAAGGTTGGAATCTTTTATACTCTTAGATCAACCCTGAAAAGAAAAAGGTTTACTTTAAGAACTTAATCATGGATGCCTATAGTTTTTCTTTGTGGATGAAGGAAATCTTATGATCTTTCAGTTCCAAAACATACCAAATTTTTAGAATGATTTATATTAACTTTGGGTTCTAATTAATCTTCTCAATGGATCCTACAATGAAAGTAAATCATCCTTAAAGTGAGTTAATCCTTCATGTTTATGATAAACGAATAAAATCAACTAATCATTAATTATTTATAAAAGTTAAATTCAAGTTAAGTAAAAATTATTGTAAAAAAATTATTGTTTTTTAATATATAATGCAACTACGTACTCAAGATTTAAATTCAATATCATTAACAAATTCACTTGAGTTAATCCACGCTCACAAATAATTAATCATCATTGCTCATGCTTATAATTTACAACCGTGTGTAAGTTCATTATTTAAATAATTAATTATTTAGGATCAATTAATTTTATCTGAAGAACGCAAATATGATAATAGGACTCGTATTTATTATATCAATTTTATCAACACAAGCATGCGCACGATGTTCCTGAATAATCCATTAAATCACAATGACTAATAGGACTTGTATTTATTACATCAATTTTTCAGAAACTCATTTGATTTATTTTAAAAAATATTTTACACCTTCTTAAGATTATTTTTTTCTGAAAAAAAAAAATATTCTCGTAATGAATATTTTGAAGCACACCTAACCCTTCATAGTCTATATTTTAGTTTGTTATATTTTTCTGCCCACAATGTCGGCATCGTGTTTTCAGACATTGATTAAAAATAATAGATATGCTAATCCGTATTTAAAGATCTTGAAATGACAAATTGCTAAAGTTTTTTTTTTGTGTATTTTACTTTTATTCTATAATTAATATCTTTGTTTAAAACAACAAAAACTAATCAATCATAGTCCAAAGACTCGACTTACATTTATTTATTTTAATATAGTACATATTTTTAACGCATAAACTTTACAACATATTTGCAAATTAACTAGGGTTTCTGAAAATACTAATGATTTGATGTAGGTGGAAGATTTCATAGTCAAAACCCAAAACCAAAGAAAGGTTAGGTTACCCAAAAAAGTCATTGAGATGCAACACGAGGCAGAGAACAAAGCACCAATTATTTTATTTATTATTTATAATATATGGTGCAAGTAATCGAGAAAAATAAAAAGAAGGAACCCTGCGAATGCGAGATTAACCTGTCACGTGCACACGTGCCATGCCACTGAGTCGGTGCATCGTTTCTCATAAACAACAACGAACCGCACCAATTGCGGGTTTGCTCCACCTATTCCTCCCACGCGCTTAAACCACACGCGCGGCAGATCAAGCCACGAGGACACGCCCTGAGCGATATCTGAAACTTGAAGACGCTCAAAAGGAGTGTTTTAAACACGCGCCGTGGTTAGCGCGTGGCTTTGAGAAATGGATGCATCAGTCTAAATCCTCGGTGTCTCTCTCCTCCGTGTTGGACGGCTCAGGCTTCGGTCTGGTCCCCACGCCCGTATTTTTGGTGGGGCCCGCTTTCGAATTGCTTAAACTAAAACCCCCTTTTCTTAAACCCTAACCCTAATTATTATGACTCAAGCAGAAACAGTTCACTACGTCGACGTTATTAAATACGAGTGGAAAGAAAGTTCATATTTTTTTATAATAATAAAACACAATAAATATAATTAAATTTTTATATAATTATTATTGAAATAAAAGTAATCTCTAACATATATAAATGATTGTTTTGAATTTTGTAAAAAAAGTTAAATTACTTTTAATAATCATTATTGTTTATTTTAATAAATAAAAACAAATATCTCTTTATCAATTATCAGAAATACAAACTTATATTAGTAGTCAAAGGTGAAATAGTAAAAAAATATTTACATTAAAAAAGTAAGTACAAAAGTATATTAATTGTCGAAGGTAAAATAGTCAACAAAAATGTTTACATTAAAAGTATATTAATTGTCAAAGGTAAAATAGTCAAAATAAATTTTATATTGAAAAGTAATTACAAAATTGTCAAAAAAATTAATTTCACAGTTAAAATAAGAGTTTAGCCTTCTCAAGCAAAGAAAAATTCGTAATAAAGGAATTTTAATTATTAGTAGATACAAGAATCGATTGTATAATATTATTTTCATTTAATCAATAATTTTAATTTCAAACTCTATAATTGCATTAAATAATAATTTTTTTAATTATATTTATATAGATTTTACTTCAGTCGATCGAATTTATTTGCTTTACAATATACTCATGATCTCTAAAAAATAAAACCCATATATATATAAAATATTTTTAACCATTATATTATTTATTAAGTAAATTTTTATAATCAAAAGAGAAAAATAATTATAATGATATTATATATATACACACACACACATATATATATATATATATATATATATATATATATATATATATATATATATATATATATATTAATAAATATATTAATTCAAAATTGTATATTTTGATTATTAAATTGCGATTGAATTTTTCTATTTTAATAAGCTGAAATCTAATTACATCACTTATATGTGATGTGCTAATAAAATATGAAACCTGCCTTATTATTATATAGTTGAGTAAAGTATGATTAGTTATAATTTATATTATAGTTTGCTTCAATCGATCAGCTTCTGTTATGTTCAGTCTTTTCTTATTTAATAGTGTTGGTTGAGATTTATATTTTGAAAGAAAACAAAATGTTCTTTGACAATATAGTTTGTAAAATAAACAAATAAAAAAATAAATAAATGTGCATGTAGTCTTAGTTTCGAGATTGTGATGTGAGCAAAGTGAGAAGAAGCCAAAGTTGAACATATAATATTTGTGAAGTAAATCTTCTGAGATTTTGATTTATATCTTGTCTCTAAGTTAGGTTGTATATATGGGACAAAATCAGCAACTCATATGCATATGCCTTAGCTCACTCAACATCAATTCACTAAGTTTTCCTTTTCTGTGTTCCAATTCAGTCACAATTGCTGAATTCTGCTGTTGGCTCGAATAGGGGATTATGTGTTCAGTTTCTCCAAAGTTTCTATTTCAAAAATAAAGAAAAGGAAATACTATAGTAGTATTTTTATAATTTATGTTTAAATTTCGATATGTATGAAAAATTGAAGATGTTATGAACCAAAAAGAGTTTATTTTTTATTTTTTAGATTGTAAGTGTAAATTTATTACATTATTGAACAATTAAAAATTATGCAAGATATTGTGGTTAAGAAACTAAATATTATTATATATGTAATAACTTTTTGTTAAATGAGTGTTAAAATATAAAATATTTATGCTTGTATTATTTAAATAAGAAAATTGACCTGCATAAAAAAATATATTGAAATGAATGCATTTATAGACTTACGTAATTGCATCAAAGGGAGTTAACTGCAATTGTTATTGTTGAAGAGTTTAGATAGACTACAAAATAAGATCAATGGTAAAGTAGTTATAAACTTCATTTTAGTAAACTAGTTTTATAATCTGAGTTAAACTTACAATTTTATTTTCTTAAGATAATATCAGAGTATTCAGAATCTATCATAATCAAATTTATTATGACTCGTGTTTATAGTCAAGTTTTTTCTAAATTCACGTTCAAAATAGTTAATTTTTAACGTGAATTATTGTGTTTGTAAAGTTCATGTGAACTAAAGATAATATCAAATTATAGTATAAAAGTAAGTGCAAATCTTACTTTATAAGTTAATTTTGTAGAGTTGAGTTAAAACTAAATTCCATTTTCTTAATGTGGTTTTAAGTTTACTAAAAGTATCATTTTCAAGATTATTAAACTTAATGTCACCTACTATCAAGTTATCTTTTAATTTCACCTTCAAGATGTCTAGTTCTCTACGTAAGAGAGTGTGTTGAAAAAGTCCCATCAACTAAACAACTAAAGTTAAAATTAAATTATAATATATATGTAAATAAAAGTTTTGCCTTACTAAATTGGTTTTACAAATTTTATACTTAAATTTTATTTTCTTCAAAACAATTAAAAAAATTATATATAAACACTTTTACTTATCAATATAACTATTGTAGATAAAATTTAAAAATACTTCTACGTGCATATGTTTCATATAAGTAAAAATAATATAATAAATATGTAAATTCAAAAAGAGTTTTATAGCAAAATAGTTTTAACAACAATTGGTAGTAAAACTTAAATATTATTTTAGATATGTTTGGTAGGTGAAATCCTAAAATATTTCAAACAATATGTTACTATTTAAAAAACATTTTTAATTTTTGTGTAATACTTCAAACATTTTTAATTAGTTAAAAGTATTTTTATGTTATAATTATTAATGTTTCTATATTATATTCGAAAACAAATAACGTCTTTCTTTTTCAATTTAAAAGAAATTATTCTCTAATTATCAGTTAAAGAATATTTTTGAAGTAAATGAATGGTTTAAATTATTTCTTTGAAGGCCAAACGGATTATCTATCACTGTGGTTTTAATCTAAAATGTAATCAATGATTACTCTCGTGATATTTAAATTAATTAAAAATCAACTTACTAATTCCGAATCATATCACATACTTAAAAAGTAAGAAATTGTGTACTAATCATGTGATACCATGTGTTTTTAAAGGAGTATTATATATAAAACAAACAAATCAAGAAAAAAATAATTAAAATGCATGTTAATGTCTCTTTTTGGGTTAGTTGTTTTTTTTTTTTTCAAATCTTAAAATAGGCAGTGTCATTTTTTTATACAATCATCTACCATGGTAAAATTGATTAACTTTGTAACTATTATATTTATATCCACAATAAATTTGTAATTAGTTGATTATATATTTTGTTTACAGTAGCTGTGTACCTAACTGCAAAGATAAGTCTAAATTGTTGCTTTGAAAAGGCAATTTTTAGGTAATAAAAAGATGGAAATGGTTAAAGTTTTTTAATCTGCATGAAATAGCAGTGTCGGCAGCACTAGCTACCTAGCTATGGCAACTACACATATTCATGTAGTAATTATGTTCATGATAATAATTGCATTGCTAATTATGGTTTCGATACTGCTTTTAAAGTGACATTAATGAGGATAATGCCCAACAAATTATACTATTTGTAATGTTCATAGATTATCCATGTTAATTATTTAAAGTATATTTTTTACTAGTAATTGTACTCGTTAATTTTTCTAATTAAAACAAAATTACTGCATTTTTAGTTAACTTTTTTCAAAAGTCATAGAAAGGTTATACTTGAACAAGTTTCTCCCCAAAATTTAGGAAAAAGGAATAAGAAGAAAATTTTCATAATTTGATTTTGTTATGTATAAACTAATTAAAGAAGTTATCTCATATAAAATTTTATAGTTTTTTATTTTGTATATAAATAATTTAATTTATAGAGAAGTATACTTGTTTATTTCTTTACTTTTCTCCTGTGATGAATAAGTTTGGCTAAACATAAGATAAATGTTCTAAACATAAACTATAAAAGATGTATACACCAATTTCTTAATACATCAAAGGTAATTATAACCTAATCCTATACAATACGTCCTCCATTCCACAATTAATTCAGTTTTTTTCTTTTTTTTATGTAAAAATAAGACGAATGATAAATATATTAATTTTTCAATAATTTTATTAAAATAACATCATTTTTTTCATTAAATACATTAATTGGATTGGAATGAAAGGAATAATTAATTTTAAAAAATTAGATAAAATGAATGCTTCATTTTCATCAGTACATGAAATTTTTAAGTGGCTGAAATTAAATATTATGAAACTGAGGGGCTACAATAACTACAAATAATATACATTCTTTGAAGCACGCTATAGATTAAAATTTGTTAAAAATTATAAAATTACACAAGTTTTACAATTTATTCAATCACAGTTAGTACTGATTAATATTTTAAAAAAAGATTATAAAGTTATATAAATTTACCTTTTATTTGATAAATATTTTGCAGATTTAATAAATTTGAATCAATAAAAAAAAAATAATATGTTAGAAAGAATTTATTAATTTTAAATGTGTAATGTTATTTAAATTTTTGTCATAACTTACGTACTATATTTTTTATCCATTGAAATTGAATATTTATATAAATAAATTTATAATAATTTACACACTTTGTTTAATTTGATAACGAAGAGTGTTGTAAAAAAGAAAAGGAAATAAATACTTAGATTAAGTTAGTGCTGGTCCAAAAATGAATGTATATTGTAGAAGTGCGTTTTTGACTTTGCCTAATTGCACAAGTTTTGCATTTCAACGTGCTTCCATTTCGGCCTAAAACAAAATGAAGGAATAAAAGCTGGCCCACACCAATTATGACCACTATAAGCTATTTCTTTGGATAAATTTCTTTATAAATAATTTTACAATATCAAGTTAAAAAATTAATAATTTATACACAAATCAAAAATATAATTTTTAAAAATAAAAATGAGAGAATTTCACGAATTAGATTATACATATATTAATTTCAATTTTTGAAGAATTTTTTTCTTGTTTTTTTTTTTTCTTAAATTGCTT
>Ga0209700_108888_pt1 | contig 12309 bp, 5 predicted proteins | sample SiratroredBW_FD_187528 | JGI IMG/M metagenome (GOLD analysis project Ga0209700, IMG submission 187528) | Root nodule microbial communities of legume samples collected from California, USA - Siratro red BW (SPAdes) (version 2) | ecosystem: Host-associated > Plants > Roots > Nodule | place: USA... | reverse complement strand
AAAAAAAAAAAAAAAAAATTTTTTTTTTTTTTTTTTTTTTCATAGTGGAAAAGTGAGACTAGAAAATGTAATAGCATAAAATGACCTATATACGAAGTAATGTTTATGAGAGATAGGACTAATGAAGTAGCACATATGTCCATGAAGGAAGAAATGACATCAAAACTCACCATACTCTGTACTAGCTGGAATTCGTGAAACATCAGAAATATAAGCCACCCTATCTTTATTACCAAAAAGGAAACCCAGACAGATATAATCCTCTCCATGCATTACCTACATCCAGAAATATAGTGCTTTAGTCCATTTAACGTAGAAGTGGTATTGCATTCCTACCATCAATGACAAAGTTAGCGGTAATTAACTGGCAAAGGAATCAATTTTAAGCCTGATGGAAAAAATGGTTGATTACAATCTTCAGCAATTATGTTCCAGCAAAACTGAGCTACCCTTCGTATTTCTTGCCCTTCTTTCTGTTTTTTCCAAACCAAATAAGGAAATACCGTCTCCATTCTGTTGCAAATGTGCAAACAAAAAATCAACTGTGTAGAACAAAATACATCCATAAAATCAAGTGAAAGGGGAATAATGCCAACATAAGATTTGTACTGCTATCAGAAATATTTTCAAAGCAAAAAACTGCGTTTATCAATATCATGTAACAAAACCAAAAGTGCATCTGGTGTGAGTGCTTCCTTAGAGTAGCTACTTTCTCACAGTAAAGCAAAATATAATTTCACATCACCAATGTACCCACTTGGGTGTTTAGTAAGCCAATTTTCTCCCAAACCTGGGATATTTGACCAGCTCACACCAAAGAAAAAGAGAAAGTTACCAGAGTTTACCTATCCATTGAGCGCTGAGATAAGTAAACTGGGGTGGGATCAATATCATTCGTGGGACTAAATGGCTGCACAGCACGTATATCATCCAATCCAAGGATTGCATCAGCATGGTCATGAGTCAAAACAATCTGCAATTCAAGCAAGAGTTAACAAATGCATTACACTAGGGAACTATCACCAAGTCAAAATATGGCACCTGACTGAACAAATACATAGTTAGATTCATATCGAATCTGAAATTTGAAAAGTTCAACCAAAAATAAGTATAGTAAACAAAGAAGGGAAGTTGAGTGACTGACAGAATCTACTCTGGGAATGCTATGGTAAACAAACCACCTAAGTACAGCCTCCCTGAAGGTCTTGCCAGCATCAATTAATATATATTTGTGAGTGGCATCGGTTTGAGAGTAATATTTGATTAACAGAGAGGTATTGCACCTGCAAAGCCAAGTCCATAATACATATAATGAAAGAGCACTACCAGTCTCTAGAATTGAGCTTAATTTCTACGAATTGTTACTGTGAAAAGTGCTACCCCATCTACCAATCAGTAATCACGGTTGAGAAAGCTTAAGACTTTATGGTAAAGTCAACATATTTATTATGATTGAATGAAGAGTAAACAAAAGGGTATATGATTAAAAGAGTAATAGCAAGAGTTGGTGTGAGATTGAGAGTGAAGAAGTGAGGTACCTGTAGTTAGGGTTGGAGTGAGGTGGGAGAGAGAGGGATTGAGTGCAAACAGGACAGGGAGGATCTGAAGGATCAATGAGGCAACTCATGGAGGGGACCGATCCCGAACTTCCCGTTCCCAGAAATATCAATGCCGATTCCGTTTCCATCGCCATTTGCCACAAGACAATGCAAACGGAAAAATGAAACTTTGGAGAAAAAACTACCAAACCGTTTTACTAGTGTGTAGTGTAGGAGGGAAGAGTCCAAGAAATACTCCTCCACCTTCCTAAGCTTTCTGCTTTTCCACTAAGAATTAAAGTCAAAATAGAAAGAGATTTCGATGTGGACCAAACTGATGACCAATTGAGATAAAGTAAGAAAACTTGGGCAGTTTATTATCTCTTAAGAAAATTTTAGGAGGGAGATAATGACTTACTTTTGAAGACAAGTAAAACATAATAACTTTCTAGATTACATTTTGAAAGACTTCATTTAAAAATAATCTTTAAAATTATAAAGTAAAGTTTAAACAAATTTTAATACAAAACAAAAATAAAATTATAATAAATAAATACAATATCAACTCTTAAACACATTTATGTTTTATTATTAGAACACTCTCAAATAATATTATCTTAGTCAACTCTTGATTACATAATAAATATTCACTAAAAATACTCTATCAACTCAAAATTAAAGTATCTACTAGAAACATTTCACTAAATGTAAATCATAATATAGTTTTCAACAACACAATATAACCTTTTGAATTTGTAAACATTGATAATCCAAAATAACTCAAATCTTCTTATGATATCACTTTTTACAATAGTATTAGGTTAAAAAAATGTAAATTAAAAGTTTTATTTATATAATTTAGAGATTGTTAATTAAGTATTTAATCAATTATTTCAAGTTGATTATTGATTATTCTCATTAAAATTTGAAAAAATAGTAAAAACACTTTTTGCTTTAACCAATTGTCATGTATTTATTGATTATTTTAGCTTTTCATATTTAGAAAACAAAGTTAATTAATTAGGCAGGATTTTTATCTGTTAATTCCTTAGAACATTTGAAAACAAATAATTCTACTTTCTAATTTTAATCCATTAACAAAATAAATAATCAATTATCCCATTCCAAAAATTCTCAAGAAAAGTTCAATTGATTATTTTAAACCTTAATCAATTAACATAGTCATAAAACATTTTCACATGTTTTTAAATTTTCAAAACAAATTTTCTTTTGATTAATGTTAATATAGGTTGTGTGTTGAAAATCTTATGAATATTTATATGAAATACTTTTACAAATATGAAACGAAAGTTAAAACACTTAATACATCTTCAACATCAACATCTTGAAACATTATCATTAAAACAACTTTACTTGAGACTTGATATTACTCTTCTAAGTCTAACATTTTAAACTTTATCATTGAGTTTCTATTATGATTGATTATATCATGAAGGTATAGTCTTTGCTTGTGATTACAAACAGTGAATAAAGAATTAGAGAATAAATAAATTCAAACTTTATAATTTAGTTTGTTACAAGTATAACAGGAAAAATGATAAAATAAGAAAAAGGAAAAGAAAATAGTGTTCTTCATCATATGTTTTTGAATTGTCTATATTTTGCGATTTAAATTCAGACCCCCCCTCCCCTCGTCCCTCCCCATTCTTTTTAGAGCCAACTGTAATTATAATTAATACCTAAAAAAGATGAAACTTATAAAATGTGTACGACCTATAGGGCTATAAACAACATAACTATCAAGTATAGACACCTCATTCTACGGTTAGATGACTTGATAGACGAACTTTATGGTAGTACCATTTTTTTAAAAATAGACTTAAAAAGTGAATACAACCAAATAAGGGTCAAAGAAAGTGATGAGTGGAAAACAACCTTGAAGACTAAGTTTGGATTGAATGAGCGACTTTTAATTCCTTTTAGATTAACAAACATGCATAGTACTTTAATAAAACTCATGCATCATGTTCTTAGACCTTTCATGGGAAAAATTGTTACAGTAGACTTTGATGATATTCATGTCTACAACATCACCATTCATAAACATGTGCATCATCTTGGAGTCATTTTTGAAACTTTAAGAAATAAAACACTCTTTGTAAATAACGAAAAATTGTTTTTGGAATGAGTAGTGTTAACTTCCTAGGCTTCATAATAAGTGATAAAGAGTTGATCAAGAGAAGATAAAGCTATAAGTGATTCGCATATCCCTACAAATGTTATTGAGGTAAGATCCTTTTATGGGTTAGCTAGTTTCTGTTGAACGTTTGTGAAATATTTTAACACACTTATTGTCCCCTTTAATGAGATTTTAAATAAAAATGTGTCTCTTCATTGAAAAAAAAAACAAGGGGAGGCTTTTGCAAATTTGAAAAAACATTTGACACATGCATCTATTTTGACTCTTCCAAAATTTTCAAAATATTTTGAAAAGAGTGTTATGCTTCAAATGTAGGAACATGGGTGGTTTTGACACAAGAAGTACACCCTATTGCCTATTTTAGTGAGAAATTAAAGGGTAATAATCTCAACTACTCCACCAATGATAAGGAACTTTTTGCCTTAGTCATGTCCTTATAAAATTGACACTATCTTTTATCAAAAAAATTTATAATCACGAGTTTCTTAAATATTTGAAAAGTCAATGCAAGCTTAATGAAAGACATGCCAAGTGGGTGGAGTACAATAAGCAATTCCCTTTTGTGATCAAACACTAGCAATGACAAAAGAATATTATAGTGGATACTTTATCAAGAAGACACATTGCTTGTAATTTTGGAAACAAAATTTTGGGCTTTAATCATTGTATCAAAATGATGATGATTTTTCCCAAGTTTTCAAGAATGTTCCAAAGGATCATACAAAGGGTTTTTCATACATGAGGGATTTCGTTTTAAAAATAAAAACATTTGCATACCTAAAGGATCTTTAAGGAAACTTCTCATCAAAGGAGCGCATGAGGGTGTACTAATGGGGTATTTTGATGTAAACAAGACTTTAGAAATTTTGAAAGAACATTTTTATTAGCCTCACTTACACAAACAAGTTTCAAAGTCTTGCAAAAAAAATGCAATGTTTCCAAGAAGCCCAAGTTTAAAGTCTTACCTCATGACTTGTACATACCTTTCCCAATCCCTAACATTCCTTGACAAGTTTTTCAACGAATTTTGTGCTTAGATTGTCAAGATTAAGGAATGAACATGACACCATTTTTGTGATTGTGGATAGATTTTATAAAATGACACATTTTATACCATGCCACAAAGTTAATGGTGCATGTCTTATTGCTAATTCATTCTTCAAAGAAGTGGTTAGATTACACAAGCTCTTTATAGTATTGTTTTTGACCAAGACTTTAGGTTTCTTAGTCACTTTTGGAGGATCTTGTGGGACAAGTTAAACACTAAACTTGTTTTCTCAATACAAATGGTCAAACAAAAGTGGTTAATAGAACTTTAAGTTAATTTCTGAGATGCATGATAACCATAAATCTCATAGAATGGGAAAACATATATCTCACATAGAGTTTGCATACAATAGATTAGTTCATTATACTACTTCTCACTCACCTTTTGAGATTGTTTATGGCTTTAATCCTCTTCACTTTTGTTCCCTTCGAACTCCACAAGATATGATGTCTAGTGATGCAAATGCAAGAGCAAAATCTATAAAAGAGTTACATGTCAAGGTCAAAAGTGAGATAGAGAGGAAGTTGGAGAAATATGCAAGAAATGCAAATAAGATAAGGAAATAGGTTATCTTCCAACCTAGAGATTGGGTTTGGGTTCATTGAAGAAAAAATAGATTTCTAAATCAAAGAAAATCTAAACTTTAGGCTAGAGGAGACTACCCTTTCCAAGTCCTAAAAATAATAAAGAATAGTGCATATCAATTGGATCTCCTTGAGGAGCATGGTGTGAGTCACAACTTCAATGTTTCTAATCCCTCTATGTGATACAAGACTTCTGAATTTGTAGACAAATTCCCTCCAAAAGAGAAAAGATGATATAAATAAAGATAAAAAAACACTGAAGGAAGAAAGAGGAGAGAAGCTTAAAGAAGTACAAACAATAAGCATAGAAAATAAAGACAAAGAAAAAGAAATAAAAGGAGATTCCAAGGAAGTTTGACTATAAAGAGACTTAAAACTTTGAAGGATGAGATAAAGGATTGTGCAGAAGTAGTCCTTAGATTTTAGAAGGAACTTGAGTAATAAGTACTTGATGGTTACAATTTGAGATATCATATTTCAAATTGTAGAGAGTTAGAATTGTCTATTCTAGCTTCTAAACTAGCACATGGCACTCATATAATCATATGAGTTAGTTTGACTCTTCCATTTGACTCTTCAAGTTTTCAAGACACACTTATGACTATTGGAAGTCCACAATTGGCACCACATATGCTCCTCCAAGTCATCGTTACATTTCACATGTAGTCATTACCTTTTCTTAATTTTTAAGAACTATTGTTTACTCTTCCTAATTTTGGGAGATCAAAAGGAGTTAAACATAGTTGAGTAAGTTAACTCTTGATTAGAAAATTGAAATCTATTTTGTTGTTCCTTCTTCTTCCCAAGGCCAAATGCTCATTCTATAAATAGGATGCTCTTTCATATAATCATATTAAAAATTGAATGAAATCTCATTTGTGAGTTTTGTGAGAGTTTGAGTACTTCTCTTTTGTTTTGGTTCTTATCTTGAGAAACTTTATCAAGTGATGAATCCTCTTACACTTATCCTTGATTCATGGATTAAAGGTGGCACATTCTTTCCATTCTTCTCTCTTCAATCCATTTTTACTTTTAATTCTTTACTTGTTCTTGTTTTCTTATATTTTTTCTTATAAAATTCATGTTAGATATCACTATGAACTTTGACATCTCAGCTAGGCTGACACCCCAAAGATCAACAATCATATGTCATGGCATAAAATATATTATTAAAAGGAAAAATAAAGGATACAAAACCATGGGAGTACTAGGCCAAACCCATAGCAAGAAAAGAAGACAAAGACTCACCAACCAAGCTAAACAAAATGAAACAAGGGAGTTGATACCTATTGTGAAAAAGTCTAATTTAATAACAACAGGTAAAACATCATATCATGTAAAATCTAATTTATTCTTGAGACCCAGCGAAGCCAGCTTGTCAGCACAATACTTTCCCTCACAAACTATGTGAGAAACTTTGAACTCAATTTCTTGATATAACTTTATACACTTTCTCCATCTCCCTTTGAAAGACCACGTAAGGAGATTAAACAAACAAAATGCTTGACAAAGCAGGGAAGAGTCACACAAATACGTCTAAAGCCTTTGCTATAAGAAAGGTCAATAGCCAAAATGACTCTCATAACCTCAGCATATAAAGATTTTTATACTCCAAGAAAAGTGGAGAAACTACTATATATTCACTGCTGCTACTACGAAAAATACCTGCACATGTCGAAAAACCTGAACACCCTCTAGCAGCACTGTCAATGTTGACCTTCACCCAATTGGCATAAGGGAAATCCCAAATAACCTGAATAGGAGAGATCTCTTTCCGACAACACGTGGTGAGTTCTTGTTTTCTTATGAATTTCATTGCATTACCAAAGTGAGTTCTTCCTTGGTGGCTTCTTGCTTGCACAAAATTACTCTTATTTTCAAGGAGCTTCTTTTGTTCCACGCCTCTTGAGTTGATCAAGATCCTTTTAACCTTTTAAGGTTGATATCATTATTTTAGTGTAGTAGACAAGCTGATTCATGAGAATGTGACTATTATATCATATACGGATGAAATCCATTATTTGGACTAGCATTACTAAAATCTGGACAAAGATAACACATTTTCACATAGAATGAAGTGTATTTTAAATATGAGTGAAATGTTTTAGATCTTTAATAATCAATCTTTATTGTTCAATAATCAATCTTTATTGTTCAATAATCAATTTTTATTGTCCTAAGATGACATCAAACAATCAAGATAATAATAAATAATCTCCATTCTCAAGTGTAACTTTATTCTTTTTTTAATTTTTTTATGTTAGATTCGACAATAGAATTTTTTTTTTTAAAAATGTTATATTGTATATAATGCTTATTGAGAAATTTTTATATTTTATTTGGTTTGAATCCAAAAAACTTTTAAGTCCAAAATTTATGTCAGAATGGCTACGTAAACTTTAACCTTTTTCTCTTACTTTTGATACATATTTATATTTGAATCATCCGATGTAAATATAAATATTTTATATTAAAAATTAAGTTTAATTAAATTTTTGTCAGCCACGTCTTCTTAAAATAATCTGGTTAACTTAAACAAAAATTGACATAAATAATCCAATATTTCTAACTTAAACAAACCTCTTTTATACTAATATATAATGTGTATAAATGTTCTAATGTGTATAATTCTTCTCTTTGTCAATTACAGTTTGGGAGTTGTTGAATTTTCCAATATAAATTTTGTCATCCAGTTACAAACAAGAAAATCTATTTATGGATAATCTTTCAACCAGTTTGAATGTTGCTTTATTTGCACCAAAACCTACACTCCACTAGTTTGAAGGTTCACATGTCATCTTGTGCGGGGGTGACACATCCATTCCAATGCTCAAAGTTCACGTACAACATTTTCATCGATTTAACATTAAAATAAGTAATCATTTTTTTAATTTATTTTAATAAGTAACTTCTATTTCGATATTTAACCCTTTTATGTGTTTCTTACTACACATTTTCGTTAAACAATATAACCCATTCTTTTACAAATAATTACTTAACCTATAACTCTACCCTCAATTTAATTATTGTCCTCAGAACATATATTATTTCCACGTCAACATACTTTTATTTCCATAAAAATTTCTTCTTTAACCTAGAAACTCATTCCTACCATTTATAACTCAGCATATATAAGTTAATATAATTATCAATATAGCGAAAAAAAAATCATCATTTCATTTACTCACAAATATATTAACACAATTCATTTGATTCCCCTCCTTTTATAAAAATACATTCCCATAGCTAACTTCGTTACTAATCATAATTTCTTAAATTAAAAAAAGAGTGTATAGCATTGATATGCGAGGATGTAGTAGTGCCACATTTCTCTTTATACTCTTTAAAATTTCTAAAAACAATAAAATTATGAGTGTGATCGACTATATTCAAAACAATATCTACATGAGTTATATATATCTCTTAGTTAATAATAAAAAGTGTACCAAATAATTCTTATTCTTTTAGCAATATGTGCGAATAGGTGATGAGGATAAAAATATACAAATTTCGAAAAAAAGTAATTTCCTTTCCAATTATGAAAAGACAAGGTAGAGCATAGTATTCCTCTTAATTTGATAAGATTCAAACTAGTGAAAAAAAGTGAAAAACAAAATCATTGAGTTCAGCCCTTAACCAAACACAAACTATTTCTTGTTGGCTTTGCATATGAAAAGTAAAAACACCTTCATCATGGTGTGTGCAAAATGGCAAAAGCGATGTCAAAGCTTGCGTGCATTTCTCTCAAATCATTAGTCTTCCACACCTTTCTGTTCTTTCATCTTCTTCCCCTTGGATTTATCTTCCTTTTTGTTGAAACTACAACGTAATCAAAGTAGCTAGATGAATGGCAAACCAAACATTTGAGGTAGGAGGCACATTGTGAATTGATCTCTTCAAAACTGTACACTCCACCAGCTAACATTCAATCTTATTCAAATGATACAAATGTTCACGCATGCCATTCTTGCTAATTCAACCACCAAAAGCTTCATGGTCCCATTTTGATCTTCTCATTTGATACTGGAAAGAGAACATGCTCTACCATGATCTTTACCACCTTCTAATGTTGCTAATTGGTTAATCTTGAAAGAAGAATATGTGATCTTCTATGTGGGATGAAGAGATAATCTGCTTTATAAAATATTAGGTGTGGATTTTACAGGCACAGTTTCAGCACCATACATAAAATAATGATTTTATTTTAAAAATTATATTTCACACTTTTAAGATGCGAAATTACTTATCAAATATCTTAATAACTATAGGCCTTGAGAATTAAATGAACGAATAGATCAATCGGGAGAATGAATGAATGAAGAATTAATGAGCCTTTTTATAAATTAAGAAAACTCTATCACTTATTAATATGGGCAAATTTTTCAAATTAGTGTAATTTTTTTTTTAAATTCTCAAAATTGTGTATTTTTTATTTTATTTCCGGATATGGGTAAATTGTGCAGAGATTGCACGATATCATTATGAATAAATCGTTCTATTATTGCACAATTTATTTAAAAGAATAAAATTTTGGAATAAATGTACGATTTTAATTAACTAATTAATTAATTAATTGAAATCCTTAGGCTACTGCAATAGGAGTTTAGAATTTAGGGTGATTAATTCTCCCACCTTTCCTCTCCTATTTTTGGATGTTGTATGGAGTTGTGCATATAAAATTAAATTAGAATTAATGCATAGTGAAAATTTTGATGAAAATGAAAATATAGTCACTGAAGTTAATTAATTGTCATTTAAGTAATTAAAATAAATTTTAAATTAATTTGAATGGAAGAATATGAAGATTGTTTATGTACTTTAAGGTAATTTATACATAGTCTACTTTTAAAAAAATAGGTTGTCATTATATCATTCATGTTTACTATTTTTAAAAAAAGAATTACAGCAATGGTTATTTTTATAAAAGAAAAAAAATGGAAATAGTTTTAAGAAAAAAAAATTAAATAAGTTTGGGAATGTTTATAAAAGAAAAGAAAAAAGCTGAATTACTTTGAGAATTTTTATAAAATTACAACAATGGTTATTTTTATAAAAGAAAAAAAAAAGCATGAGTAGTTTTAAAAAAGAAAAAAATATAAATAAGTTTCAAAATTTTTATAAAAGAAAAAAAGAGTTCAAGTAAGTACTTTTAAGAAGGAAAAAAATGTAAATAAATTTTAAAAACTAATCAATTCAAATAATTTAAATTTTCTCTATATATAAACCATTCAAATTAAAACGGATAACTTTTTTTCATATTCTTCCATTCAAATTAATTTCACATTTATTTTAATTACTTAAATGACAATTAATTAATTTCAATGACTACATTTTCATTTTCATCAAAATTTCCAAAATGGTTTTATCACTATGCATTAATTCTAATTTAATTTTATATGCACAACCCAATACAAGATGGAAAAATAAGAGAATAGGAGAGGAAAGGTGGGAGAATTAATTACCTAAACTCTTCCAGTAGCCTACTGATTTCAATTAATCAATTAATTAGTTAATTAAAATTGTACATTTATTCCACAATTTCATTACTTTAAGTAAATTGTGTTATCTTCTCACGATTTCAAATAGAATGATTTATTTACAATAATATCGTACAATCTCTGCACAATTTACTCATATCCTAAAATAAAAAAAATACATTATTTTGGGAATTTCAAAAAAAAATTACACTAGTTTGAAAAATTTGCCATTAATATGTGAATGGTTGTTCAATCTTTATAAATAATGAGATATATACGCGATTTCTTAAACTTTTGTCGAAACAAAGAATGTACCTATTTAAATTTTTTTAAAAACTTTTGTGAAAGTAAAAGTTTCTATAAATATAAAGATAGAAATGATTATATATATATATATATATATATATATATATATATATATATATAATGCTCTGATACCAGAAGGGTATCAGTATCAGAGTGGATTATTTATAAGGTTTTACCCTTTAGGCGAGTTGAGATGAACCTCCAAGGCTTTGAATGCCCAGAGTCCAGTCAAGACTGTGACTTCCACCGCCAACAGGGTTGTACCAATTATATGTTGATATAAAATTCAGTAAAGGTGGCAGAGCCTCCTAGTTAGAATTTTATATAGAATATAAAATTATAAGCTCCAATAAAGGTGGCAGAGCCTCCTAGTTAGGAATTTATAATTTTTATCAATTTACACAGAATAGTATAGATATAAATTTAAAGAAAATATAAACAGATGATATAAAAAGAAAGAGCGGAAGAGAAAGATACAAAGCAGAAGAGGATGTTAAGCAAAATGAACTGGAAACATGCCTTAATAGAATACACAATAAGTTATTTTATATAGTATAGTTTAGAATATAATAACTTGAAAATCTTATGTTAATTTTGAGATTAAAAGCTTTTCAGAACTTTCGTCTTCTGGATATTAAGAAGACCTCTTTCAGGACTTACGACTGCCCATCACTAGGGTCTTACTTTGGCCTGTTATGGTCAATTCACCTGCCTCAACGAAAATTTTATTTCTTTTAATCTCAAATCTTAACATAAAACCATCAAGTTTAAATTATATTCGCATATACTATATAAAACAACTAAGGCATCTATTAAGACATGAGTACAAAATTAGCCAGACATATTAAAAACTTACAATATGTTCTTCAGAATAAAAGAAATGAAAGCAACCTTGCAAAGAGAGTAGAGAGAAGGCAGAGTTTCTCTGTCTAAGATTTCTGATATATTGAATCTCTATGTTTATAACTCAGGAGGGACTCTCCTTTTATAGACTCATACATATAAAAAGACAAACATGCTACAGGAAAGACACTTATTACAAATTCAAAAAGCAAACAGTGTCTTGTCTGCTTCACATGGCCTTTGTTTGAAAAAGAATAGATTCTTTCAGCTTTTCTCTGTTACGTGTAGACCCAGTGTGGTCCATTAACACGTTATCCAGAGTATTGATTGAAGAAAGAATTTTTATTCTTTT
>Ga0209700_108885_pt1 | contig 12314 bp, 10 predicted proteins | sample SiratroredBW_FD_187528 | JGI IMG/M metagenome (GOLD analysis project Ga0209700, IMG submission 187528) | Root nodule microbial communities of legume samples collected from California, USA - Siratro red BW (SPAdes) (version 2) | ecosystem: Host-associated > Plants > Roots > Nodule | place: USA... | reverse complement strand
AAAAAAAAAAAAAAAAAAAAAAAACATCACTTTTAGGTGTTATCTAAACTGGAAGTATTAAAGTTTAGATATTCAAATGATGATCTCTGGGTCTGACTCTGAACCGTAGGAAGTGATCCTAGTAGTTCTAGGGATATCAAGATCCTTAAATTTGTCTAATTATCCATACATTATGTTTGGTTAAGGAAAGAAAAGATAGAAAAGGGAAATGATTAAAAAGAGATGACTTTTAGGTTGTTTCGTAGTGGGAGAAGATGGAAGGAAAGAAAGAAAATTTTCCATTTCTCATGTTTAATTGTGTTAAAAGTAGATATAAAAGAAAATATATGTGTAAAATGGGATAAACACCCTAAATAAAGAATGAGACGTGATTCTCAATAAAAGTATTTGTCTCTGTACGGAAAAGACCCCTCCTCCTTTCTGCCCAATATAGGACAGAACACAAAGGTCACATGACACTCATCGTTCTTCCCTTTCTCTTACTGTTCCAAATGACAAAGGTAGGAAATATATAGCCTTTTTTCCATCTTTCGTAAATCCTTTCTTATTCACATGAAACCAACAAACCTTGAAGTATATAGCATCATACGATTACAAATGACTTCAATTTAATTTATTTCTTTAAAAAAATCTAATGATGTAGATGTGATTTTAATTCGGGGAAAATTCAAAGAGGGAATGGTGTTATTTTTATTGCTTTTGATGTACTACTGGCCTGTTGTGTATCGCTCATTCTGCTTTCTATCTAGTTGAGCGTGGCTTGTTGGAGTTGAGGAAGCTAAGTATAGAACCGCAACTCTGGGAAGCATCTCGGAAGGGAATTGGTCAGCCTCAGGGGTCAGCAGATGCTAATCATAAGCCTTCCACCGACTCGGATGCCTCATCCTGATTGTCTCGGCCCCTTAGTTCTTAATTGATTCTTTGTCCTATATGTATATTTTTTGTTTTCTTTTCACACAAGTTTTTCATTCTGTAAACATCACGACATTATATTCGGAAATACAAAGAAAGCAGGAATCTTTACATTGCACCAGACACAGTGGGTTGTAATAAATTGCAATCTACATAGGACAGAAATTTTCCCTATTCTTTTAAGTTTAATTTTGTAATTTGAGAATCCCAGTTTGTATGTTTGTTATCAAATGAAGATGCAGGAGAATAGCAGCTACTATTTTTTTGTTTTTTTTTTGTTCAATATATATATATTATTTTTTTTTAGTTATCAATTGAAAGCTTGAAACGGTTAATGTCTTAGAAAAATGGAATAGAGAGTTCCGTAATTCGTTTTTAAGTTGTTTGAGATGTTGCTGTTCTTTAAATACTAAGAAGCACATGACTTTTCACCATTTCTGCATATTCGAATTCAGTTAGGCCTAACGGCATGGTGCTGCAACAGCGATTAAACATCTATAGGGACTAGCGCGAGAATTGGAGAATAAATCAATTAGGGCAGTATTGAATTGCACAATATATCAGATTCCTCTTATTTATCACCCACCCCTAAAAAATAAGTTAACATTGAACAAGGTAACCTCTTATTCTGTCCTGCAGTATTATTAATAATGATAAGAAATAATATTTGGTAATAGTAATAACAGACAGCAGTAGTTTATATGACAAACCCTACAACCCATGCGTTGAGCTGAAGATTCATCAGGAGCGTGCCTTTGCCTGCAGAAAACATGGATACTCTAGTCGTCCACGTATATTATGGATTCCGAGAATATAATTCGGACCTCTGATGGTGCTCTCTACTCACGCGGGGTCCTGTTCCGCTTTGTGGAGTGTGGACGCCAGTAGTGGCTGGTGCATAGCAACCCGGATCATAAAAAGAAGGAAAGCCTGCGCAATTTAATAGTAAAAGTTTATAAGCTTTTTCTCCACTTGTGTATTTTATGACTATCGTGAAAAGGACCCAAATTTTGAGGTGAAAAACGAAATTAAAAAAAATAAAAACAGCAAAGAAGATCACTCACCAAAAGGCATGCCCTTGCTCTACTTGCAAGAATTCAAAAGTAGAATACAGGCTTCACTCGCACTCTTTCACACGTTTTCCAACTCTGATGCTCAAAAGTCATTCCAACCACTTCTACTCGGTTATAATATTCAGTCATACCCTTGTGACATAATTTTTCCTATGCATTATAAGCACCTACTCTTCTTTTCGCTTTTTGTTTTGGAGTTCGTTAGGAATACAATTTGGGTCTCAAGAGGCAATAGAATATTTTAACAATGAGGAGATGAACACCAAAATCAGTGACACTAGTGCTAGTAATGATGAAAAACCTGAAATCTTTTGTAAAAGCTGTAAAGGTAGGGACCATTTTCTTCTCCTTTACCAGTTCTTTGAGCTGCAGATACAACAGTAGCACAGAATCCACCGCATAAATCTTGATCAAATTTGTCATTTTATAGTTTGTTCTTTTTTTGGCATTCATTATCTTGCATTTTTTTCTGCCTTGTCTTGTGGAAATAAAATAATAACCTAGCTACCCTTGTCGTTAGAGTGGTCCGGTGACACTGCTTTGTAGTAATTATAGCCTGACTACACCATCCTTCTCCCTTCAACTCTAGTTAGATGGGTCCGATTCAAATCACTCCAAATGTTATCCAAACCAAAAACATCCATAAATTGCGCTGTTGCATAGCTAACAAGCAATACACAATACAGCTCGCACAGTTGAAATGGTGAATGAAGAATGGCCCACTTGAAGCTAGCGTGGAAAGGTTTGTGGCCCCAATGGGGAACATGTGGCTCCTTGGAGTCTAGCATGTGAGTTTGTAAGCAAAAAATATATATATAGTTGATGAATGGAGGTGGGGTTATATTTGCTTTTGTATCACCAGCACAAAAAAATACTGAATTCCAAAGAATCATAGAGTTACCTTATAAATAAGAAATGCCTTTTCACATCTGGTCAAAGGGAACAAGTTCATTCCCACATAAGTACATAAAGATAAGTCTTTAACCACCACAAGCAAAATATTAGACTTTATGGGACTAAGATTATTTGATTTCCACTCCCACTTAATAATGTTTGGGTTTTTTGTCCATTCAACAACATACTTATTATGGGCATGAAAAAACCTCATCCCAGATCTTGCTCATTACTTAAATAAAGATTCTTTACAATAAAAAAAGGGAAAGGTATACCCCTCTCATCACTTCTTTAGTGACTCTTGTTTATGGTTAATGATGCATTTGAGTATTCTTTAGATTTTGTAGCTTCTCTGACAAGCCACATACATTTTAAATTAATTGAGCATTAGAGTACGAAGATGGCTCTATTTTCTTTGGAATCACCATTCTGTAACCAGTTATCTTGTCGATGTGCAAATCTACCCGTACTTGCTGATCAAGAAAAACCAATGAATCAAACATTTTCCTTTTAACAAGCATAAAAAGTAACTCTGCATCTGTTTTACTCCTGCATATTTACAGCATTTAACCAAGATGCTGTGGAGTACTGTTAATTAACCAAGTGCAAAAGAATCTTTTTAATAATTAAAATTGATTGAAACTCAAAATCAAAAACTGTTAAATATGAAATGAACCCTCCCTCAATTTGTAGGTTTTGAAAAAAAATTAACTATATAAAGAATAAAGTTAGTTTTCATGCATGTAAGAAATTATTTTAAACGCGGTCTTTAAGAAAATTATTATAAACTCCATGAATTTCTCATACATAACTTTTATACTATCACCAAGGTTTTAAAGATAATGTTTATTGGTTGTTACTTGGATCAACAATTTTATCTATAATTTTCTGCAAAATCGAGAATTAATAAAATCGCAATACACTTTAAAATCTTGATTGTTGTTGTGTATAAATTAAATTCTACTAAAAAACTGTCAAGACTTCATAGTGCCATTTCTCATATTTCTATTCATGTTCTCACTAGGTAAGACTTCAATCAAATACAGCATCCTTCACTCATAAAGCATTAACCAGGATACTGTGATGTACTAATATTTCTCTTGGCCTATGATGAGAACTGAGAAATAAGAAAATTCTTTTATCTGATCTTTAAAAATACAAATCCTCAAAAAACGCATTTTCTAAGGAGTGAAAAAGTATCCCCGTAAAGCCATTTTCCATGGAAGGGACACATTCCTGTTGGTGCAGTGAAAAGGATACAAGTTTTCTTTGTTTTTTGCTAAGTGCAGAAGGGATACAGATAGGTCTTTGTTGTTGTTAATGCATGCAGAGAGAAAAAACAAAAACAGTAACACAAGAACAAAATGTAAAGATGATCGATCTAAACGATGTAATGTAATATTTAAGAAGGAATATTGTTGGAGGAAGAGCCCATATTCCAATAACTAATTTCCTATTGATGGCAGCAAACTCGCACTGACTCAGTTTCAAGCGTTCCAACTCTTTTCATAATTATCCTTTTGCCACTGCATATGGAATGACCCGGCACACCATGGTCATTGCCTCTGTCACATCTCTTTCAACACCATTTTCAGGCCTGCCATTCAAAAGCTAAATTTGTAATCATAATTAGAATGAAACAGATAAAATTTCCAGCCACCTTCCTGGCCCACCCTTAAAGCAATATTCCTGCCACGAGTGTCAAGAATCAATAATACATTATATACATTTATATATAATGTCACTCTAACTTTTCATAAATCGTTTCTATAATATGCTAGTACAAAATGTTCAATCACTAAGTCAATTTTCATTTTCTATTGTTTAAAAAGACTTTTCCGCAGATATCATAAAACAAAAGGATTTTATGTAAATTAAATTCTACAGTTTTACTGTCATTTCTCATAATGCTATTCGTGTTCACACTAGGTGACACTTTAAATACAGCACCTTTCACTCTTTGTTTGTTAGTCCTACTCTTCCCGTTTGTGAAACCATGAAGAGGCCAACATGGAAGTCCAACACCATGGTAATGGCTGTGGTGTTCCTTTATCTGAGTTTTTCCTTGGAGGTGTTGTGTCACCCTTCTCATGCAGACAGAATTGATGAGCTTCCTGGCCAACCCTTCATAGGCTTTCAACAGTTCTCAGGGTATGTCACAGTGGATGACAAGAAACACAGGTCTCTCTTTTACTATTTTGCCGAGTCAGAAACTGATCCAGCTTCAAAGCCTCTTGTTCTGTGGCTCAATGGAGGTCCGCAATCTCTTGCTTCAAAACCTGATATTAAAATTTTATCAAGACTTGGGATTAAATAAGAATAAGCTAGCATAAGCAGTATTAGCATCACGGATTATTGAATTTGACTAATATCTGGATATTCAGGACCTGGTTGTTCTTCTCTGGGAGTGGGAGCATTCTCAGAAAATGGACCCTTCAGGCCAAATGGAGAATTTCTGCTTAAAAATGATTATAGTTGGAACAAAGGTACTCTTTACCACATTCCATTATACCTATCTGCCAGAATGGCCTGCATTTCATTCTTCCACTGATTGCGTTACTTTTGTACTGCAGAGGCAAACATGCTGTATTTGGAGACACCAGTTGGAGTGGGGTTCTCTTATGCTAAAGGTAGCTCCTCATATATGACAGTGAATGACGAGGCAACAGGTATTCTTCATTAATATTAGACCCTTTTTTTTTAATCTTTTGGGACAAAAACCTTTCTCTTTAGAAAACCTCTTTAAATTCTATCTTCCATGGGAAAAGGCATGTATCATTTGTATGCTGCTTAGGCTTTTAAAAAGTTGAGACAAAACAGTGATCAGTGGCTAAATTTCATGCTAACTTTTGTATGACACTTTCCATGATTATTCTTTTATCTCGTATTCTCAACGCCTGCATTAGAAGAAGGCACATTAGTATACTTTTTATTCGGTATGATTACACTGTCCCTGAATAATGAATTGTTTACATGCAAGTTTTGTCATCTGAAGCAGTTCTTTTTTATTTCTTAAGCCAGGGACAATCTTGTATTCCTGCTACGATGGTTCAACAAGTTCCCCCAATACAGGAGCAGAGATTTGTTTCTAACGGGGGAAAGCTATGCAGGTAAACTTGTCATTCTTGGAATTTCCATTTCAAAAGCAGGTTACAGAAATTATTTGCTCTTACACGTTTAAAAAGTTGCATGTATCAGGTCATTATGTTCCTCAACTTGCAAAGCTCATGATTAAAATGAACACAAGGAAAAAGATATTCAATCTGAAAGGCATTGCAGTAAGTCTATCTTTCTTACATATTACTATTTGGTATTTGCTTATACCAAAAATGAAACTAAGAAACGAATGCTCTCTTGTATTCAATGCAGTTGGGTAATCCAGTTCTAGAATATGCCACTGACTTCAATTCAAGAGCTGAGTTTTTCTGGTCTCACGGACTAATATCAGATTCAACCTACAACATATTCACCACAGTGTGCAACTATTCTAGGTACGTGAGTGAGTACTATAGGGACTCAATTTCGCCTCTTTGTTCAAAGGTTATGGGCCAAGTGAGCAGAGAAACCAGTAAATTTGTGGACAAATATGATGTCACACTTGATGTTTGCATTTCCTCAGTGCTATCACAATCCAAGGTTATTTCTCCTAAAAAAACCCAAGTGAGTCTTCTCTTTTCGACTTGCCCTTCTCATGCTTCTCCAATTTCCGTCACCTTGCTTTCGTTTACCATACTTTACTTCAGATCTGTACTTCTTAAGTTTGACTTATATGGTGGCATGCAGGAAGCAAGTGAGAGCATAGATGTTTGTGTGGATGATAAGGTTACAAACTACTTAAACCGGAGAGATGTACAAGAGGCACTTCATGCAAAGCTCGTTGGAGTTCGCAAGTGGGATGTTTGCAGCAAGTAATTCCTTCATACTAATGTCTTGTGTTTGGCTTTTCTTAGTTGTTCTTGATAAATGAAACTTGAAGGATGAAAAGTCAGTATCAGCTGATTGTGATTTAAGTAAACAGTGTAATCACTTGACTGCATTTGTTGGTACCAGCGTACTCAACTATGATATGCTCAACCTGGAAGTGCCTACACTACCTGTTGTTGGATCACTGATAAAAGCTGGAGTTAGGGTCTTAATTTACAGGTAACCAACCAAAACCTTTTCTTCTCCTTCTTATTTATTTGGTCCCTTGAACTTTAGGGCTCATACATATGTTTCTCAGTGTGCTAATCAAAATGACTAAGTGCATTGTTCTTGCTACAGTGGAGATCAAGATTCAGTAATTCCACTGACTGGAAGCCGTACCTTAGTACAGAAGTTGGCAAGAAAATTAGGACTGAATACAACAGTCCCTTACAGAGTATGGTTTGAAGGTCAGCAGGTATGTATATTGATTCGAAGGTAGCTTTTGGCCCAGTTCCTTTTCTTTTATTTTGGTTTCTTTTCAGCTTATTCTTAATTAAGAAAAACTACTGTTTTTTGGTGTTATGCTTGACATAAGTTCTTTCAAAAAGAAAAATAAATCAAGAAACTGAGGTCAAATGCCCTGACACCTTAAATTAGTATGAGGCAAGAAGCTTTGATTGGACTGATTAGTGATTGAACTAGTAAGCTTCGTCCATGCAACATGCTTTTTTTCTTTGAAACCATATTATGTGTACGTTCACAATCGTAAAAAGCATTTCCGTTGGAAGTAACACCACTTTTTTTTTTATCAATAATACCAAATTTATGTACCATCATAAACTAATCCCAGTTAATGAAACTTAGGTTGGTGGGTGGACTCAAGTTCATGGCAATATCCTCTCATTTGCGACTGTGAGGGGTGCCTCGCACGAAGTTCCTTTCTCACAACCTGAAAGATCACTTGTACTATTCAAGTCATTCTTGAAAGGCATACCTTTACCTGAAGTCTTCTTCTGACACACCCTTTGTGTTTTCATATGTAGTTTAGCTTGTAAGTATTAAGTAAGCATGGTCCTTTAATACCATATTATTAGCAAAGAAATGTACTATTATCTGTGCAGAATGTGAAAAGAAAATTCGGAAAAGTTTTTTTTTTCTTTTTTTTTTTCTTTTGGGTTTTCGACCTTTGCATGTGAGTTTTTGGGTTCTTGCTTCCTGAGTTGTCAACTGTAATTGACCCTTGGATTGAAGAGATTCTGTAAAATGATGTAAGAGAATACTGGTGCATTCTTGTTATAAATTTCTAGGCAAACGATGTCAACTATTCTGTTATGTAATTTAAGCCCCTGCATTCGAACACCAGTAATGCCACATTTCTTGTGTCGATATGGTGTATTGTATTACACACTACTTTTTCTCTTTATGTCTAAAATTCATTCATCTTATCGCACACCTCTTTGTTTTATCTTTCCACATACCAAAAGTTAACTTAATTTCTTTATTTACAAATCAGTTTTCGCTAAAGGAACAGCTATTATATTTACCTTCGCCTCCTCAATTTACCGTAACTAAAGCCATTTGGGAAAAGCAATTTCATATCAACAAAATTGTGACATAGAAAATCAATGAAGTGTATTGATGCAGTGTCCATGTGCAGTTTCTCAATCGGATGAATAAGAATATCAATAATTTAAATTTTAAGTGCTATTTACTGTTGAGGGCCTATTTGTAAGAGCTTAGACAGTGATCTACATGCTCTCACACATTGGTCTTTTCTCCATGGACATTATTGGCTTTTGAAAGCATGCTATTTATGTGTAAGAAATTACATGCGATGAATGACCTAAACTAGATCATTCCTGTTCATCAAGACAAAAAACCATCTCTACAGGAGAGCTTGTACTTGAGTACTAACTCTTCGCCAACGGGAACAACTTTTTGTTCAGAAAGGTGGATTCTGATCCCATTTGTCCTCTCTGCATGACTGTTCATATTCTAAAGAACAGTGTAAAACATGCACAAAAGTTGTAAAAAAAGGGGCATAAAAGTGCTTTTGTAATTTAACTGGTTTGGATTAGATTAGCAGCCACTCATCATCATCCTTCTAAAGGTACAAATTTTAAGATGCCATGTTTTGATTAATAGCACTGAATTAGCTTGCACTCACCACTACTCCAGCGCACGACCGATTGTTTGCTTCTGATTAATTCCAGAGTGGAACTAATTCAAGATTTTGTGGTGTAGTTGGTCACTAGGGTTTGATTTTTCTTGATGTTTACATGAATCATGAGATATAAAACTTATTTTACAAATCTCTACGTTTCTAATTACTTATACACGGATTGAAAATGGTAATTTCAAACAATAATAAAAAGAATTTGCAAGTAACTATTGTGTTTTGTTTTACAGAATAGGAGTAGATATGTATGAAGAAAAAAATATTGTTATTTCTTCTTGTCTGAGCCATCAATAGTTTAAATTACATTTATAATGCTTGCAGAAAGAAAAAATATCTGACTAAAATTATTCCTCTTAAAGTTTAGGAGCAGTTATAACAAATTGAAATCTTAACGTGTACCAAATAATTAAGAGAGAATATTCTAATAATTAAGAACAAATATTATAATTAAAGATATATTCAAAAACGGAAATAAATCAATGTGTAGTTTCAAAAGCAAATTTCCAACACTCCTTGATTTTCAAACTGAAAAATCCAATCTTCTTTCTTATGAATTCAAACTTGTTGACTGGTAGTGGCTTGGTAAACAAATAATTTTAAGTTTTGCAATATCCTGAGGTACTCTTCATATCTTCCAAGGAACCATCCCAATCAATATCAGAATATCCAACAAACTTTGCTTTTTTTTTTTTTTGTTAATTGAACCATCATATACAACAATTACCTTTCTATTTGGAGGTATGTCAACAAGAGTGTTGTTCTTCTCAATCATATAGAACTCCTCCTCCTCATCTTTTTTCCATTTAGGTGATTGAGAGCTTCCTCATGGTCAGCAGGTTCAAGAACATCCATCTTTGATATATGTTAGAGAGGAATCTATTACCTCTCACAGGATGATCATCTACATTTTCATCAGAACTTTCTTGCTCAGTTATTTTTGGAACAACATCAAGGCCTTTAATCTCTTTCACAATCAATTCTTTAGAAACTTTAACATCATCACAAGAATCCAATCCATGATTTTTCACTACTGGCTTCCCATGATTTTCTACTGCAGGCTTCCTAGACTGCTTCCTTTTATGCTCAATCTGTCCCGAATTAACTGCAGAAGAGTAAGCAAGATTTGTTTGCAAGTTTACCGAGAAGCTTTTGCCCTTCATCTTTATTGACATCAATTTAATGCCAGTTGTATCAAAGACTTCACAAGTTTTATCTTTGAACACAACAACATAGCCTTTCTCTAAAAGTTGCCCAACACTTAGCAGATTTTGATTAATTTCAGGGACATATAGAACATCAGAGATTATTTTTGTACCTGAGCCAGCATTAATGGCAATATCACCTATGCCTTTGACCTCAATATAGTCTCCATTCCCAATTCTGACTTTCGAAGAGTGGGTTTTATCCAGCTTTACAAACATGTCTTTATCATGTGTCATGTGATTAGTGCATCCACTATCAATCAACCATATCTCATTAGTGATGTCACTAGCAAAGCAAGTCGCCACAAAAAGAAACTCCTCCTCCTTGTCATCAGTCTCTTGAGCAATTTGCACCTCTTGTTGCTTTCTTTTGCATACCTTCTCCATATGACCCTTTTGGTTGTAAGAACTACACACCACATCTGGTCTCCACCAACATTTCCAATGTGGATGATTAGTTTTCTTGCAGTGTTGACATGATGAGTACTTCTCCTTCTTGTCATCGTCATCCTCATCACTTTTCTTCTCATTTTTCCAGCCTTTCTTCTTTGCTTTGTAACTCGACTGTGACCTTGCTAGAAAAACTCCTTTAGCAGTATTCGACTCCTCTCTCAATAACTCTTTTCTCAACAATCTTCTCTGCTCTTGGATTTGCAGAGAGTTCATCAACTCGGTTAGTGAAATCATTGTGAGATCTTTTGAATCTTGAAGTGATGAGATCTTTGCTTCAAACCTTTCTGGAACACTCACCGACACTTTTTCTACGATCATTCTATCAGGTAAATCTTCACGTAATAGTCGAGTTTTGTTGACCACTGCCAAGAGCCTATCAAAATATTCTTTGATGGTCTCACCCTCCTTCATTCTTAGCATCTCAAATTCTCTTCTGAGATTGAGAACTTACATCTGCCGAGTTCTTTCATTCCCTTGAAACGTCTCTTGGAGAGTGTTCCAAGCTTCTTTAGCTGTTTCACAGGACATAATTTTAGTGAATACAATATCAGAAACAACAGAGTGAATACAGGTCTTGGCCTTCGCTCTTCTTATTACTTTATCATTGTAATTTCTCATTTGAGCTACAGTTGGATCTTCTTATAGTGGTTGGATTTCAGACATCACAACATCCCACAAACAACTCGCTTCTAGATAAGACTTCATTTTGACAGACCATATTTGATAGTTTTCTCCGAAAAAAATGGAGGTGATGCCATGAAGTTTCCGGCCATGGTGGAAGTTTTTGTTTTTCTCAAAAGGTTTCTCATTGGTTTTCCTTTGTTGTTTTTTTTTCCTCGTAGTCTCACACACAGGCCCTTAAGAACCAAGAGCTCGAATACCAATTGTTGTTGTTAAAGTAAGTATTTGGCCTAAGTTCAAGAGGGGGGGGTGAATTGAACCCTTTTTAATTCTTTTCGAAATTTTCTTTTCAATGTGAGAATACCAATTCTTTAAAGAAACTTAGAATGCAATCTACAGAGGTTTCAACAATTAACAAATATAAAAACCAAACAAACAGAATCAGTGCACTGCAAACAAATATGAAATCTGGAAAACCAGTGTGCTGAAAACCAGATTAAAATTCAGGAACAGACAGTGTACTGTTAAGTAGTTTTCTGAAAAACAGTAAGCAGTAAATGGTTTAAAGAATTATGCAAGAACCTTAAAGATTTAGATCAAATGCAAATTAATAAAGACAAACTGATTCAGAATTGAAATCAGATTAAATCTGGAACCAGAAAAACGATTAAGAAGTCACCAATTACACAAAAATAGTTTTTCTGGAAAACTGACTGATGAACAGTGAATACAATAAATTGTAAACTGTATTTCAAAAGTAATTCAAGTTTATCTGTTGTAAAGACTTTATTTTTAATTCAGAAACTGTTCAAACATTATTAGGAACAAATCACTTAATTCAGTTTATACTTTTGAATCACTTTCTTGAAAATACAAAACACACAGTAAGCTGTATCAAGAACAGCAAAGATTCATCAAGAATTGATAGAGATTAGGAGAGAAATGACGCAGCAGATTTTATCCTGGTTCACCCCAACTGGGCTACGTCCAGTCCCCTACTTCACAGTAAGGATTTCCACTAAAAATGATCCACAGATCAGTTTATACAATCTTGCTCCCCGCAAGAACACCTCT